>Ga0209550_10000145_pt1 | contig 58550 bp, 62 predicted proteins | sample LauGreSuBDMM15SN_2_FD_187567 | JGI IMG/M metagenome (GOLD analysis project Ga0209550, IMG submission 187567) | Freshwater lake microbial communities from Lake Michigan, USA - Su13.BD.MM15.SN (SPAdes) (version 5) | ecosystem: Environmental > Aquatic > Freshwater > Lake | place: Lake Michigan... | reverse complement strand
GTTGCTGTAAATCCTGCTGTTTTTAATTCTGTTGCTGTAAATCCTGCTGTTTTTAATTCTGTTGCTGTAAATCCTGCTGTTTTTAATTCTGTTGCTGTATAACCCCCTGTTTTTAATTCTGATATTGTATAACCATAGTTTTTTAATTCTGTTGCTGAATAACCTGCTGCTTTTAGAACTGCTACCGACGGTACTACTAAAGATACCGTTGCACCACAAAAATTTATTGAATTACTTGGGGAAGATGCGTTAACTCCTAATATTTTTTTTGCTTCAGCATCAGATATATACACTGTCGTTAGACTGTAACATTGATCGAACGCTTTTGAAACAATACTCGTTACTGAATCTGGTATTGCTACACTCGTTAGACCACTATTTGGGAACGCATAATTATCAATACTCTTTACTGAATTTGGTATTGTTATTCTCGTTAGACTGTAACTATTTTGGAACGCATATCCACCAATACTCGTTACTGAATTTGGTATTATCAAATTCGTTAGTTTAATACAATTACCCAACACTTTAAAACCAATACTCTTTACTGAATTTCCTATTATTAAACTCGTTAGACTAATACAATTATAGAACATTAGTCCACCAATATTCGGTACTGAATTTCCTATTATTACACTCGTTAGACCAACACAATCGTTGAACGCATAAGTACCAATACTCTTTACTGAATCTGGAATTGTTATACTCGTTAGACTACTACAACCATAGAACACACTATGACCAAAACTCGTTACTGAATCTGGTATTGTTACACTCGTTAGACTGTAAATTTCTCGGAACACATCATTACCAATACTCGTTACTGGATAAGTATAGCCATTTAATGTAAAAGACGAAGCTATATTTGCTACTGTTATACCAGTTACATATCCACTAACCGACGCTGTACCTGTCCCAATTGTGTATGTGTATTTTATACCTGATTCTATATATTCATCCAATATATATTGGTAATATTCTATTGTTTTTGTAAAGTATACATTTTCTATATCTTCGTTTGTTGATTCTAGCACCCAATTACCTCCATATTTTATATTTCCTGTTCTATCATTTGATGCTCCTACTGTTAAACCTGTTTTTTGTTTCAAAGTATTAAAGTAGTTTACCCAGTTTGGATAATTTAATGTATTGCAAGCCAAATAATCTATATTTTTTATTTGGAATTCTTTAATTACATCTATTATATATTTAGTGTTTTCATTATTTTCAATATTATTACTAAATAATGGTTTCATATCTAGAAATGTATTTACATTTTCTCCTGATGAGTGAAATACTAGCGCCATTCTTGAAATTTTACTAAACTTACTTTTCAATAATTTTAAAAGTTCTGTTTTGGAAGCGGCCTTTGAGTAAACTATAGGAAAGGTTGATGAGTTCGCTGAGTCTATAAATTGTTGGTATTCTTGTATTTCGTTGCTAATGAGTAGTACATTTGTATAACTTGTCTTTGTTTCTGTAGAAGGGTATATTAGCGGTTTTAACATTTCTCGCACTGAATCTAGTGGTTTTAACATTTCTGGAACTAAATCGTTCATTATAATATATATTTATACTATTTTTTTTATTAAATAAATTATTAATTTTTTTTAATAAATTATAAACTTTTTGTAATAAATTATAAACTTTTTGTAATAAAAAAATAGTATATAAAATAAATAAAATTGAAATGCTTTTTTTAAATAATTGTAATTTATTTATGTTAATAAGTTATCCAAAAGTTTTAAACTATATTTTTAAATGAATACTATTAAAAGTTTATATATTCCTTGTTTAGAATCATCCGTTACTGGAGATCAAATTATTGAAGTATTTTATATGAATGGAATAGCCACAGTAGGCAAGGTTACATTAATACCTATTATCAAAAATTTAACTGTTTATAATAAGGCATATGTGGATATTTTACAATGGCACGATACAGAAGTTTCCTACAACTTTATTCAAAGATTGCGCGACCCATCACGCGAAACTCGTTTAGTTTACTCTGATGACGACTGGTTTGCTATGTATATTAATGATGAAATACAAGATCGAAAATGCCAACACTTATCTGCGAGCACAACAATAAACTATCTTGCTCTAAAATATGATATGTCTATTGATAATTTATCTTTAGGTAAAGACATCGACTCTGGAGAATGGGAAGAAATCGAAAAAGAGTTAAATGAAACAAAAATGTATCAACAATTGGAAATTGATTTATGTCTATAGTTTGTATTTATTATTATTCATATTTATTCAGGGTTACTGTTAAATGTCGTAAAACTCGAATCCTCATAAGAGGATAGAGTCATCCCTTTTTTCGTTTTTATTTTATTTTTATTAGAAATTGTTTAGGTTTATTTTTTTTTTTATTTATTTCTTTATTAATTTCTTTTTTTAAAAAATTTATTTTGTCAACTACAGTTCTTGTGTTATTTTCTACCGTTTTATTTACAACATCATTATGTATAATTTTATTAAATTTCGTTTCTCCATTTTTTGCCATTAAATAATATTCTTTTCTTTTTTTGTTACATAAATCACAAAAACAACCGTTGTCAATATAGTGTTCTATTTGTATATCATTTATATATTGGTTTTCTAGGCATAAATTTAAATAGAACGCATATTCTGCTGATGTATAAGGAACAAAATTTTCTGTTATTTTATTTTTCCATATTCCCAAATATTTATCTCTTTCTTCTAGCGAATAATATGTGTTTAAGTACTTACAATCTCTAATTAAAAAATAATAATTTAGTGGTAATTCATATACATCTTTAAAGCGTTTATATAATTCGCCTATTTCCTTAGTTTCTGTATTATAATCTTTTATTATAACAATATCTGTTTTAAATACGGTAGAGAGAATATTATCCCATTCAGCAGAATCACATAGACGTATTTTTACGTATTTTACTTTATTTATTTCTTGAACTGTATATTTTTTTTTAAAATCAAACGCTATAGGTACGCAAATATTGAATTTATCAATATAATGGTCTCCATTTCCAATGTGTGGAAATAATTTATTAAATCTATTGCTTATTTTTTTTATGCTATAATTTTTAATATTCTCTTCAGAATTATTAAAATGATATGGAGCAATTTTTTCGAAAAATTCTGACATTTTTCTCTCTATCGGCGTTCTATAAACATCAATTACATAAATATTTTTTCCTTCGCTTGCTAAAAACTGAATAATTTCATTAACAGTTACATCATTTATTCCAGTCAAAACATTTAACATAATGTCATCGTGAATATGAATAACACCAAAACTCTTTCCCAATGATATTCGCAAAGATGATACTAAAGTAGTGGAACCAACTTTTGGTGGAGTGTAAATAAAAATAATATTTTGCATATCAACAGCAAAAAATTTATTAATCGCTTCTTTTATATTATTGCTACTCATATAGATTATATTGTAAAATATATTATAAATTTCTTTTTTAAATTTAATAGAATATATAGGAAGAAACTATAATTTTATATATTATGTAAATATTACACTTATTACAATAACATAATATTTGATTTCTTTATTTTATAATCATAATTATTTTATAATCATAATTTTTTTTTTTGTAAAAAATATAGTATAGCTATAATTTATAAAATGGCAAGTTCTAGACTTACTCTTCAAACCGCTTTAGACACTTTTTTGTCTACTTCCGTTACTACCGCCGATGCTGCGAATTCAAATACATCCGTCACAAAAACAATCCAATCATTTATTGATACATACCTAAACGCTATTTCTTCAAACAACTATACTACTCTACAAAATGCCCTTAAACAATATAAAACTGATAATGAAAGTACTGCTGCCAGTGGTGTTGGTTTGAGATTATTAATTACACACGACGATGGTGGTGTTGCTTTTGATGTTAACAGTGCTATGTCATCAGGTCTTGATGCTTCGTTTAGTACTATTGGTGTAGTAAATACAAGCACTGGCAAATATTATATTAACGAAAACCATATGTCAAGACCCGAAATAATGTTGGCAACATTAAGTAACAATGGAGTTGGATACTCAAAAAGATATTCTAGTTCGAGTAGTGCGTATCTTCAATATGTTGCTTACCGTGTCGGAAACTCAACAGAAGTTCCTTCAGGTTGTATTAGAGCTAGTGTAGCGGTTTAAGTATTTTACATCTTAAATAAAATTTAAATAATTAAATTATTACACCTTTTAACATTTCAAACGCCGATTTTTATATAGTGAAAATTATATAAAAATAATTTATTGTATTACCTTAATGAATAACGAAGAACTTGTAAACGAAAATCAATTGTTAAAAAATTTAGAAAAAACTAAAAATGAATTAATTTACACCAAAGAACATCTCAAAAATATATACAGCACCAATAAGAAATAAAATATATTATGAAGAAAATAAGAAAAAACATAAACAAAAGTTAAGGAATATAAAGAAGGGAAGAAAGTATTAGATTATTACTCTTATCTAACTACGTGAGTTGCGAAAACAAAAAAATCGTATTTAGAACTAGAGATTCTAATTATTCCATAAATATAATGAAATTAACGAGTTGTTGGATAGAAAAACAAGAACAACCATTATGTTTTCAAATTTTGTTTTTTACTTCTTCAAGAATAAAACCAGAAGAAGAAAAAAGTAAGACCATCTTATGTGAAATTCCTACTATTGATTTTACGCTTTTTAATTTTTTTTTGCCGTTAAAATCGGCGTTTGAAATGTAAAAAGGTGTAAACAATACTATTTTCAGGTTACAATTATTTTTTTGTAAAAAAAAATATTATTTACAATGTATATAATGAACTTGTTAAATAACAATTTAGGTAGAGAAGATATTTTGACAAATTTTAATGGATTAAGACAAAAATTTAGTGTATTAAATGCTACTGGGATAAAAAGAGCATATTGTTTCAATGAAGGTACATTTATTTTATGTTTATCTAAAGACTTTGAGGATGTTTGGATTCCTGTTGAGGAATTAAATCAAAATACACTTGTTAAAACATATAAACATGGTTACCGTAGAATTAGACGCATAATAACTGGAACTTTAAAAAATGATATAAATGATTTTAGTAATAGCATGCGCAAAATGAAATTATCTACTGACAATGAATTATTTTCAGAACTTATTGTTACATCTTGGCATGGTATATTAGTAGATGAAATCGAACCATCTTTAATCGAAAAAGTAAATTATATGTTACAAAATAACAATAAAATTGACGATAAATACATATTACCTGCTGGTGTGTCTAGTGATTTTGAAATTATTGATAATACAGATGAATACACTTATTACAATTTTACATTAGAGGACGATGATGATGAAAATGCTCGTTATGGTGTATGGGCGAATAGTGTTTTAACAGAAATACCCAGCGAAAAAATTTATTTGGAACTCGTAAATAAGTTAAACAAATAATTATACTTATTTTTATAGAATAGTACGATTAAAGTAAAAACATACAATTTATTATTTATAAAATGGTTTATAAATAATTAGCATTTGGTATATATAAGTGTAAAATAATACTATTTTAATGGCGTCTATATCTTCTAGATTTTCTTTTATTACGTCTAGAACTTCTTTTTGATTTTCGTCTAGAACGTCTTGATTTACGACGTCTAGAACCTCCGAGCGCAGCGTAGGCGGCAGCTTCTTGTGCTTTTCCTTGTTGTTGTTCTCCTTGTTGTTCTTCGGGACTTGAATTTGATTCAACATATCTCATATATTCTTCGTTCGAATTGGTATTTTCACCTCCACGTTTCTTTTTCATCATATTTTTACAAATGGGACACGTACAAATCATTTTATGTCCGTTAGATTTTTTTTTTCCTCCCATCATATTACCTGCAGACATTGTTGGCATATTAGTTGCTTCAGTAGACATATTAGTTTCTTTAGTAGACATATATATTACAATTATATTTTTATTTTAACATTAATTATTCTCTAAAGTTTCTACTTTTCTTCCGCATATTCTTTTTTGGCTCCTCTTTTTTCAATTTTCTTCAACGGCTTAACGAGAGTCCATTCCTTTCTATCGTTTCCTTTACCTCTAGGTCCTTCACCTCTTACTCTAGATTCCGATGTAGTATCTAAAGTTCTTGGTGCTCTTCTTTGTTTAATCGTAGAAGAGGGTACAGTTTGTTGTTCTTTAGGTTCTGCTACTCCATTTTGTTCTCGGTAAGTATTTCTCGCAATCTTAAACTCGCGTCTAGTTTCGCACATTAATTTGCCACCATTTACACCAACAACTTGTGTCGCCTGATATTCGTGTGGTCCCGAAGTAGACTTAGTTAAAACAAAATTAACATATTCACCTTGAACTAAATATTTGTATTGTTGATTTTCTACTGTGATTGAACTATGATGTACGAATATGTCACTCCCAAAGCGTTCTCCTTCAGTAACAGTAATAAATCCATAACCAGTTGAATTGTTAAACCATTTTACTCGTCCAAGAAAAAGAGTTGCCGGTATTACACTATCTTGTTGTGTTGCCATTATTATAAATAATAAATAGTAGTTATCTTTAAATTATTTTTAGAGATAATATAATATATTATTTTTGCGTTATATAATAAATATGTGATAACACAAATCGCTCCAAATCTTTTTCTTTTGTAATATCAACATCATCTATTTTTATAGTGCTAAAATCATAAAACTCTATATTATTATAATGAACGTACTCAAAAAAGGGCATTAAATCGATATTTTCTTTATCCTGAATTTCATCTAAATTAAAATCATTGTCTTTTGATTTTTTAAGTGTATAATTATAAATCGTTAAGGCAATTGTTTTCATTTTATGGTTTCTTTGTTGGTCTGCCTTTCTATTTATCATTTTAAATATCATAAAAATTGTTTCAATGTATTCGTTAATTTTGCCGTAAGTCATAAAAATATATTATTTTTTATTTTCTTCTTCTAAACTAATAATTTCTCTCTTAAACCAATTTATTAAAGTTAAATAATCAGGTGTTTCTTCGAAATTTAGACCTTTAACGTAGTTGATGTAATCTAAAAATATTTCGGGAATTAATCTATTTTTAAGTATATTTTCTTTTAGGTAAACAATATTTTTATCATTATTATTACTAGCGTCATTTATGTGTTGCCAATCTAGGCGACCCATATAAAAATACATTAACATATATCCTAATGATTCTAAATCATCTCTTCTACTTAATTCCATTTTTTTATGCGAATTTATGCTCGCATACGTATAACTACCTATTAGGCTACTTGTTTTGCCATCTCTTATGTGCTGTCCGTTTACACGATATGTTTTACAAAACCCGAAATCAATAATATATATTTGTTTACTTTTATCGTTTACTCCTAATAAAAAATTTTCTGGTTTAATATCTCTATGAATTAAGTCTTTTTCGTGTATAAATTTAAGTAAAAAAAGTATTTGTATTCCTATTTGTAAAGTGGTTTTTAGGCAAATTTTGCCTTTTTCATTCTTTACATCCTGTAGCGACTTTCCCAATAAATTTAATACCATATAATAATTTTCAGTATCTTTGCCAAACCATTTAACAGTTGGAATTCCTAAATTATTACCTAAATATTGGTATATTGTTGACTCATTTTTTAGTAATTTTGTACCAGCCATTATAGGCTCAATTTTAATGGCTACGTGCTCTTTTGTTCTTATATTTTCACCTTTATGTATATACCCAAACGAGCCTTCACCTATTTTGTCAAGTAATATATATTTGTTATTAATTATATGTGTCATTTAGATATAAAATTTATTTATATCTAAATAATAATAAAAATATTTATAATTTATATGAAGAGATTCATTATAATTTTTTTCGCCAATTTATCAATATTAGTTATATCCGTAATAATATATTATAATTTATCGCATACACATTTTACAAAGTCTAACAATAATGACGTACCAAACTTGTTTGATTATATATTATTAGCAACAGGCGTTCAATCTGGCGCAGGAGTGACTACTATATATCCAGCAACAAATATTTCTAAATTTCTTGTAAGTTTACAGCTATTGACAATAATTGCTATGAATATACTTGTTATTTATGTATTTATAAAATTTAATGTAAAATAAATACTGTATTTTTGTATATTTCTAAATATAAAGAGACTGATTCGTAATTACATATTTTAACGTCATTAATGGTATTTCTTTTAACTTACTTAAAAGTGATACATTTCCTATTAGTTCCGCAATCTTTTCCATTTCACTAGAAATATTATTTATTTTTAAAATAGCCTTTACGAACTCACCTAAAAATATATTCTTTTCTTCTACTAATTTTTGTAGCACTAATTTACATTCTTCTACACTCAGGGCATTACACCATTCACCAACATATTTTAACAAATCATAATGTATATAATAATCTATTCCTGTATTTAAACCATAAGATAGTTCTTTATCTTGAAAATCATTATACAGTTCCGTTATTTTCGTAATAACATCGTTTACTGTACTATCGTGTATAAAAGGTAAATGTTCTTTTAAATCTTCATTAACGGAAATATTTGTAAAACAACTGAATAGAGAGACTAATTGTGAAGAAGAAAGAATATCCAAAAGATTTCTCTCTAATATGTCAGCAAATACTAAACAATGAACTTCTCTTAATTGGGACGCTATTTTGCCTTTAAGGGTCAGCATAAAACTATTAGAGGCCAATACACAATTTTCATTTTTTATAAATTTAATTATATTCTCAACACCATTTACAAGGTAATAATCTACATTATTATACTGTTTTTGTAGTTCATATAATTCGCTTTCTTTAAGTACTATTTTATTATAAATTGACTTATCACTTTCAATGTATTTATAAGAATCGCATAACTGCTGTAGTTGTCTGTCTATTTCCTTACGTTTTTTATTTACAGATGTCAACCGAATTTTTTGTAACTCAACATATAACTCAATAATATTTTGCGGTGTTCTTAGAGTACTACAACATTGTTTTATATTTTCTAGATCTCTTGTTAAAAGGGTTGCGTTCTTTTGAATTTCCGCCTTCTGTAAACTTAAATCTCCAGAGATCATACTTTTTTGAGAAAAACTTACTAAATCGTAGTTACCAATATCAATCAAATTCAATATAAGGTTGAACGAAATTTTAAATTTAGATGTTAGTATCTGTGGTTTTCCATTCATCATTCGTTTATAATTGACACTTTCAGTTTCTCTAAACAAATTATTTAAATGGATAACGTGACCGACAGAGTCAAGTCCTAGACGTCCAGCTCTTCCTGCCGCCTGTGTATATTCGTGACTTTGTAATATTCTTAATGTAGTACCATCGTGCTTATAAATATCCGTAAATATACAAGTTTTTACGGGTAAATTTAGACCTATGGAGACAGTCTCTGTAGCGAAGAGTAATTTAATAAATCCCCTAGCGAAAAATATTTCTACTATTTCTCTCAATACAGGAAGCATTTTAGAATGGTGAACTGCTATTCCTTTTTCAAGAAGTTTCACAAGATTTAAGTACTCAGGAAGATGTAAATATTCTTCGAAATTTGGCAGCTTTTGTCGCAAAATCTGTTCGCACTCCCTTTGTGCTATATACGGAACTTTAGAGTCAAACTCCAATAAATTAGTAGTTATTTCTTTACAACAAACTTCAATTTGTTTAATAGAAAACATATAACAAATAGCTGGCGTCATCTCATTTTCAGTTAAATACTTAGATACCTGATTTAATACGAAGGACCTTTTTACACGAATTTCTTTAGTATTAAATAACTTTAATATTCTCGTCATTTTTAAATATTGTTCTTCGAAAAAATTACCATTATGGTTTTGAATAATGTATGGTTTATCTATTACACTTTTTATTTCTTCTTGTGTAGCCTTATCCTTAATATGTTTAAAAACACTTTGTGTAACAGTGATGAATGAATAATGAATCAATGGTACAGCTCGAACAGTTTTAGATGTTAAATAGACGACTTTATCTGGTAATAAAGAATCATGTAATAAATTATCATTGTCTATCGTAGTATTCGTCGCTCTATTTTCTATCCAACGTGCGAACTTTACAGGGTCATCAAGTGTTGCGGATAACCCGACAATTTGTATATGTTTTGGTAATAACATTATAGAATTTTCCCAATTATGACCTCTGAATTCGTCATTTATATAATGAATTTCATCAAATATAACACATCCCAACTCTCTTTCAATATCCATCTCAAACGATACAGACGAATTTACAGTTCCATTGCTGCTTTTAATTTGATATAATTTATTTAAAAGTATCTCTGTAGTCATAACCAATATATCAGCGTTTGGGTTATTACGAACATCGCCTGTAACAATGCCTACACTAATATGAGGATATTTAATAGTAAAGTCATTAAACTTTTGATTACTTAAACTTTTAATAGGAGAACAATAAATAACTTTTTTCCCTTTGGAGTGAAAAAAATCTACAGAAAATTCGGCAGGTAAAGACTTTCCGCTCCCTGTTGGTGCTGTTACTAATATATGGTGTCCTTCAACAATTCCTTGAATCGCCCATTTTTGAAATATATGTAGTGGATAAGTAAATTTATTAAAGTACCCTTTATATTTGTCTTCATTGGCTTGAGGATAATCTGTTATAGAGCAAACTTTTACCATTTTATTTTGTAGGGTTTAAATATAATATAACAACTATACTATAGTGTATGCTATAATGTTTAAATTGTTTAGATAATATATTTACACACTTGTTATTTTTATAGAGAAAAAGTATTTGAAAATAAAATTGAAATAAAAATACTTAAAGATAACTATTTATATAACTGTATTATTCTTCCATTCAAAAAATGGATGTAAAAAAAAGAATTACGCGAAGTAAACAAATTTTGTTTTTCAATATTATTTATAGCCAAACAATAACGGCAAATTCAAATATAAAAAATGTAACAGAAATAACCAGCTTTTTATTATCATCAAAATTTAACTTAAAAACTTATGGATATAATAGGCGTGAAAATGAGTATTGGGGTAAAAAAATGGATAATAATTTGTGCTATTTATATTTTAATATAAAAATTTGTGAATTAAATGTTTCGTCGTGTGAAATAGTAATAACATCGCTTATAGACACGAATAATGAATTCAAAAATTTCGTTAATATGTTTTATTCACGAATATATGCTTACAATATACTTAAGTGTACCCAATAAACATTTGAATAATAAAAATAAATATAGTAAACTTTATAAAGTATTTTTTTATACAAATAATAAAAAATTGAATTAAATATTATATATATTATAAATGATATATAATATTATACTATGGAAGAAACTAACTTAACTGTCTCGGCGATAAATGGTGAAAACAATTTGTTATATTATCTCAATAAATTATTAGATAAGCACACATTAAACTTTTTAGCTAGTGAATTAAATTTAGCGTCAGGAACAATAACAAGATGGATAGAATTAGGAGATATACCTAAAAACTATGAGTTCGATATATTGAAGTTATCAGGCGTCAAAATAAATTATTCAAAATATTCTACAAAAGAAAAAGACCAATTCTTTACACCACCAGGTACGGCAAAATTATGTTTTCAAATATTCGCAGACACTATAAGTAATTATGGAGAAGAGCATAATAAATTTAAGTATATAGAACCGTCTGCTGGTGACGGTAGCTTCCTAAAAATTTTACCAGAGAACACGATAGCAATGGATATTGAACCAAGACATTCTTCAGTACTAAAATTTGATTATCTAGATTGGAAACCTGAAAATAATGAAAAATATGTTGTTTTTGGCAATCCTCCATTTGGCTTAAGAGGTCATAAGGCATTAAAATTTATAAACCACTCTTATGATTTCGCGGATTATGTATGTTTTATATTACCTCAACTTTTTGAAAGTGATGGTAAAGGCGTACCTCGTAAAAGGGTTAAAGGTTATAATTTAATAAACTCTGTTAAAATGCCTACCAATTTTTACGAACCAGATGGTAAAATTTTAAAAATAAATACAATATTTCAAATATGGTCTAAAAATCATAAAAACGAAACATATGATATTAAAGATTACTCAAATGGAAATATGCGGATTTATTCTATGTCTGATGGCGGTACAGTATCGTCCACTAGAAATAAAAATATGATTGGTAAATGTGATATATATATACCTTCAACGTGTTTTGGAAAAGAAAATATGAAATGTTATAATAATTTTGAGGACTTGCCTGGAAAAAAAGGTTATGGAATAGTGTTTACTACAGATAAAAAAAATATGGTAAACAAAATGTTAAGCATTGAATGGAATAAAATCGCATTTTTGTCAACTAATTCAGCATATAACTTAAGAAGCTCACAAATATATTCATTGTTTAATTTTTAGTAATATAAACGCTTTCAATTGATCTAAATTTACAAATTCATTAATTTTGAATGTATTACCCTTTAAAATATTTTCTTCATTTATTTTTATTGTTGTATCTAATTTGAACGCACCTGTTTTTTTACGCCAAGTTATGCTTTTTGACGGAAAATATATTTCACATTTTTTTCCACTTTTATAAAATTCTTCTGAAAAATTTTGAAATATTGTAAGATAGATACATTCTGGTGAAATATCAATAAATATCATAAAGTCCGCTTTCCAAGGTGTTTCTCCTAACTCGTGTTGAAAACTAGGAGTACTACATCCTCTATGTGATGTTTTTATTTCAACACTTTTATTACAAATAACTCCATCACCAGAACCTCCACCTGTTTCTTTTGTTTTTATTCCATCTACTTGTGCTGGAATTTCACATTCGCGACATATTTTTTCAATAAACATTTCACCTACATTTCCTACATTGTTTGACTGCAACTTAACTAAATCTTTATAAGGGCTATCTTTCCATATATCATTTTCAATTTCTTTTTGTTTTTGTTTATTGATAATTTCTACAAATATTTCATTAGGTTTACTTTTAAGTTCCATCGTCATTTTTTTTTACTATATTACAATGTGTTTCTTTATATTATCTTGAATTGTTTCATTTTTTTCTTTTAGAAATTCATTAAGAAAAATATTTAAAATTTTCGGTTTTTTTTTCCAAGATTTTTTTGGAAAATTTGAAAATGGACAAAAAAAATGTCCAATTTTGATTTTCCAGAAAAAGTTTCCGAAATTTTTTGTTTTTAGACCATATTCAAAAAATAAGGTCTGGTGGCAAAAAATATTTTTTAAAAATTGTTACGATGATTTTTTTTATTTAAAAATGTCCGAAGTAATATTTTAAGATTTTTATTTAGAAAAATCTCAAAATATATAAATAATGCCCAAAAGTGAAATTGACTATTCTAACACGGTAATATATAAATTAGTATGTAAAGATAACACGATAAATGATGTATATGTCGGACACACTACGAATTTTATTAAGCGAAAATACCATCATAAATCTTGTTACCAAAATTTAAGCAAAAAGTTAAAAATATACGACATAATACGTGCGAACGGAGGTTGGAATAATTGGAATATGGTGTTAATCGCAACATATAATTGCAAAAACGCAAAAGAAGCCATCACAAAAGAACAATACCATTATGAGTATATAAAATTACAAACTAAATATAATTCTTCAAACGATGAAAACACAAATAAAAATAAAAATTTTATCGAATTATCGTGCGAAAAAAAAAATAATTCGTATATTTATGAAATCATAAATAATAACAAAAATGTTAATAAAAATACAAAAAAAAACTATGGTAAGGATGACGCAGAGGACAGAAAAATGTCTCAAAATTTTTTTAAAAAATTATATGACTGTAATGAGTCACAAGACATCACCATATATGCCAATAAAACTACACCAAAACAAAAAATGGATTACAAGGATGACGTTTTGGAGGACATTTTGGATGACGCCAATGTCTCATTTTCACCGACGCAATATATTTGTAACTGTGGCAAGTCCTACATTCATCGTCAGGGATTATGGAAACATAAAAAAATTTGTAACATCATAAACTCAAAAGAAAATACAAATAATAATAATATAAATCAAAATAATGAAATCAAAACTCTTACTAATTTGGTGCTAGATGTAGTAAAACAAAACCAAGAATTAACAAATAAAATTGTAGACATATGTAAAACAGGACAAACTATAACAAATAATAATATAAATTCACATAATAAGACATTCAACCTCAACGTATTTTTAAATGAAACGTGTAAGGATGCGATGAATATTATGGAATTTGTAGATTCACTTAAGATACAATTAACTGACTTAGAAAATGTCGGTAAGCTAGGTTATGTAGAAGGTATATCAAATATAATCGTTAAAAACCTTAAAGCACTCGACATCCATAAACGTCCAGTACATTGTAGTGACTCAAAGAGAGAAGTAATGTATATTAAAGATGAAAACAAATGGGAAAAAGAAAATGAAGAAAAGAATAAGCTAAGAAAGATAATAAAAAAAATTGCAAATAAAAATTCTAGGTTACTTCCACAATTTAAAGAAAAACATCCAGATTGTGGAAAAAGTGATTCGCCTTTTTCAGACCAATATAATAAGCTTATTATAGAAGCGATGGGTGGCTCAGGTAACAACGATTTAGAAAAAGAAGATAAAATTATCAGGAAAATAGCAAAAGAGGTGACTATTGATAAAAGGATAGAATATTAAATATATTTTAACTATATTTTTTCCTTTTTCGTATTATTTTTTTTACGTCCTCTCATCGTTAACTTATTTTCATTACTGTTATTAGTAATGCCGGGGTCTTTATTAATTTTTTTGGTTACAGAATGAGGTGACTTTATTTTAGACACTGATAATGTAGAAGTCAAACTATCACTCAAACTCGTTACAGGTGTAAATTTATTAAACTCTTCATAATTTGCCAATACCTTCTTTTTTATCAAAAGTTGTGGGTCGCCCTTGTTTTCTTTAAGTTCTTTTTTAATATCTTTTAATTCGGCATTTAAATTGAAATCTTTATTAATAATCATTTGAGTTTCTAATTTTAATAACTCGATTATACATAAACGTATTTCAGTAAATTTTTCATAACTAGATTCGAATGTGTCATACATTTTATTAATTTTGTTTGTTGTAATTTTTTGTTTTAGTAATGCAGATAAATATTTATTTACTTTTTCTTCAATAAATATAGCATAACCGCGAATAACTTTTCTTAAATAGTTTTCTATATTTTCCTTATCCTTAAAGTATTTAAATGCGATCTCAAGTAGTTTACTACTTTCTACATTTGGATTAGATAGACATAACTCGGTGAAAAACATATTCCACGAAATACAGTAGCCTATATCTTCTATAGCATTCGTTTCTAAAGTGCTTATAGCTTCTAGAGACTGTAGACCATCTATAGATGGACATACTTCTTCAGAACGAATATATTTTATTTCACTTAATTCATTATTCTTCAATATAGCGTTCACTTTTTCTATGAAGGATTCTATTGGTTTTTTTATTTTTCTTGCGTCATTTTCATTACCCATATAATATGCACCGTGTGGTTCAAAATGTTCGAATTGGTGAAATTTTTTTCTGTAAATTAATAGATTTGCGTGGCTAACACCTCTATTATCAAAAATGGTTACAGGAATGATTAACGTTTTAAACCCTTTTTCTAAACAATTTACAAAAGTTTCAGCTATTATGTCTATGTGGTTGTCGAAAAGTTTTTTATTTGCCTTAGATATTCTAGTCATTACGTTAAAATTTAAGCCAAGTAGTCTAAACCCAGGATTAACACTATATAAAAAACAATCGCTCTTATATTTTTTAAACAAATATAAATAAAACATAGTTTCTATTTCAGGATATCCTAAAAAACTACTTAAAATTTTTTTTCCATTTTCATTCAATTCATCCATTTTTTTTATAATTTTCTCTCCGTGTTTGTATGGTTTAGGGAATGTTATAGTTAATTCGTTAGTAGACATTTATATAATAAATAAATATTTATTATGTAAAAATAGATTTACTAAACTGACAACAAAAAATAAAATACAAAAGATTATAATTTATTATAGCAAATATAATCTAATTTTTTTCTTAAAATTTTCTTCATTATTGAATAAAAATAATTTGAATTTTTGGCAATCAAAATTATTAAAATTCTCTCTCATTGTAATTCTTGAAGATAATTTTAGTTCAGGCAAAAATACAATAAACTGAAAAAGCCCATCATTTTTAACGATTTTATCAAAGAGGTAACCATCATATTCTTTTTCTAATATATCTGGATTATTATTACACAAATCTAGTAAAGAACAGTCGCACTGGACCTTTCGAATCGCACGCATTGTTGTATTAATATATTCAAGCTCGCCTAACCATTTATTATAAAATTTTTCTACGTTTTCAGAAAATGTAATCAAACCAGTTACCTCTTGGAATTTAGCAATATTTAACAAATCTACTAAACGCCTAATGGGACTGGTAATATGTATATATGCGTCCATATTAAGTAGTTCGTGTCTAGTATCACAAATATCGCTACCATTAATATATTGCCCCGAAGCACTATGCCATATTTTAATGAATTTTGCCACATCTTCTGGAATATGGTCTGGCACAGACACTTCTCTCTTCATAACTGTAGAACGAAATATACCAGTATTATGTTGTATTAATTCTTTCGCACAATAATAATTCATAATAATCATTAAGTAGCATACAATATCGTGACTATTTTTTATACTATTAATATATTTTATTTTTTTTGATAGCGTTTTACAAGTTTCAAACAACAACTTATATTTTTCATTCGATATCAGACACTGCTCTTCGTACCGATAATTTTTAAATACTTTAATAAAACAATTAGAATATCTAATATCTATTATATTATTATCTTTTATAAAGATATCGGTTACAAATGCGACTCTAGTAACATTTTCTTGTAAACTACATAGGCCATCAGATAATATAGTAGGTAACATAGGGCGCTTTTTATCTGGCAAATAAATTGTTGATATTCGCCTCGAAAAAGAATTCCACAGATTGAGTACCTCCATCCATATTGTAACATTGGATATGTATATACTTAATTGTTTTATGCCATCTTCTTTTTCTACTACGCTGAAACCATCATCAAAATCGATACTACCAATTGGGTCGATAGTTATTATATGCCAAAATTCTTGGTTAGTTCGGTCTTCAATATTAGGATATTTATTTTTAACGATATCGACTAATGTGTCAAGAGATTTGTTATTAAATGAATTAATAGCGTCCTTATTAAATTTTTGTATAGATGAATTTAAACTTTTACAATATAATTGATATTCATAAAAATTATCAAGTACATCAACCTCACCTATAACATTATTGAGTTTGCCGTGTGGATGTTTATCGGTCCATTCTCCAAATGTAAATGTGACATATAAATTATTAAATACTTTAGAAAAGCCAATATTCTTTATTTCGTAGGGAACCAAAAAAGGCGGAAGACGTATATCATCAGGAACACACTTATATAAGAGTTTATCATTTTTACTATTTTTCTGTCTTCCATATGTCTTATTACCAGATAAAATTAATACACCTGGTATAGGAGGTCCACACCTAACTGTAGAGTGTATTAAACGTACATTATTATCTTCATCTAGAGAAAAAACATCATTCGAAAATAATTTATTGCTTAATGGACTGATATCTATAAAAACTTTATTAAAACTATTCATATCAACAGTTTCCCAAGATTCGTAGTTTCTATCATTTACACATAATTTAATTTGTTTTAGCATTTAGAATCAATATATTTAACTATTTTTATATCCTTATATTCTTATATTCTTAATAGTAATAAAGACTTTATTATATTTGTCTTTTTATCTTTAACTATATTTTGTAAAATAGTATATTAAATAAATATTTATCAATAAAAATGAAATAAAAGAATAAATATAATTATCATTTAAAGAATAGAAAATTAAATTTAAAATGAATTTTGAAAGAAGAGATAATAATTTAATAAATCAACCATTTCCTTTCAATAGGATAACAAGAGATTATAGAACAGATAGACTAAATAGAAATGAAGAACAAGAAGTATGTGAGTTTTGTCAAAGTTTAGGACATAATATAATAGGATGCGATGATGATAGGTTAATAGACTTTGAGCTTGTTTGTCGTCGTAAAAAAAGCGAATTTAACCGTCTTTCATTTATTAGTAATAATAGTAGGACATATTCACAATGTTATTTTAGATATTGGTTATCTGAAGAATATATGAGAAATAGAAATTTAATAAAAGCTTATGCGAAAAAAAGAACATCTGGTTTTACGCAATTAACAAACATGCTTAGTATAGTAAATAGCATAATAGGTTATATTTATATGGACCAAAATTTTTTGAGACCTCGTAATCTAGTTGAACGTAATATTCGTTATATGAATAATAATAATACTATAAATAATTTAATTGATTTTTCTGGTATTGGTATTACAAGCATTACACATAGTGGTAACGATGTTATAAATATTTCGGCAGCATTTAATATACCTGAAGATGTATACGTTAATATTGATTTAAACCAAGAACAATATGATTATAAATTAGAAATACTATTGGAACCATTAAAACAACTTGAAAAAGAAGAAGAATGCTCTATATGTTATGAAAAGCAAGAAAAAAAACAATTTGTTAAACTAGAATGTTTACACGAGTTTTGTGATGGTTGTTTACTTAAAATTGTAAAAACACAAACGCCTCTATCTTGTGCCCTATGTAGAAAAAAAACAAACCAACTAATTTGTTATGCGGAAGAGGTAAAAAATAAATTTTTACAATGAAATTTAAAAATAAAAAAAAATTATTATATCATAAAAAAATATAAAATATAAAAAATATACCTATAAAAATGATTAACAAAAACATAGACATATTTTCGATACATATAACACCTTGAGGGCACTTTTTCATATTATATAAATATAAATATAATAAAACATAAAAAATATAAATTTTGCTAGAAAATATTAAATAAATATTTTTATATTTCAAAAATATACCTACTACATAAATATGGTAAATATATTTTGTCATTCAAAAAAATACTGTTACAATTTTATAGTATATTGTTTATACATATTTTTTACACTAAGTTAAAGAAGGCATAGGTCCGCCTCATCCGCCTCTCATATAATGTTTTCTTTTTGTAAACGTCTTACCACAAGCCTTACAAAAAGTTCTATTTTTTCCTGTTCTACCCCTTCTTTTAGAAAATCGCTTATTTCGTGCTCGTCTACTCTTCATATATATATAGAATATAAAAAATAATTTAAAGAACTTTAGATGATGATTCGACATCATTATCTTTGCTTTCAGGCACATTTTTCTCTCTACTTTCAACAACAACAGGTAACAAGGATTCATTATCCTTATTCAACTCTTCTATATTTATTTTTTTTGCTACATTTCTTTTAACATTTTGTATTTGTAATGCGTGTAATGCAATATACTGTATAATAGCAAAATTATTCATATAAGTTCTATAATGAAAGCAAGAGATGCTCGTATTACTATCATTAAATTTAATACTATACCACCAATAGGCAGGTATAAATAGTGTCTTTCCTGGAACAAGCGTAAATTCAAGACATTTTATTTTATCAAAATCCGCCGAATATTTTGTTTGCGGCGTCCAAGGATTAACAGGAGACCTAAACTCAAAATTCTCATAATCATAAATAGGTGACAAATATTTAGTGCTATGAGGCGGTGCCATTTTTAGCTGTGCGCTTCCCTGAGTCAAAAGAAAATAATTCCTATAATTAATCTCATATCGAAATGGTGTATGTGTTAATTTACTAGCCATTAAAATATCGTAATTACAATTAGAAACCATATATGGTCGCAAATATTCGTCATTATATTTAAAACTCTTTATGACACCAGATTCTTCTAAAAAGTCCGTATTATTTTCAGAGAAATAACTACTCGTTTTATCCTCATCAAAAAGTTTAACAGCCGAATGTAATGGTAACGGTATAAAAAGTTCGTCATTTACACTATTTTCACTGGCATTTCTAATCTTGATTTCAAATGCGTTATAATTATTCATAATATACGTCTTATTAGATGTTTCAGCAATTTTTTGCGATTCAAAATCGAATAATACTGGTTGCCTTAAATCGCAAATCTCCTCTAACCTTTCTTTAGATGGCTGGTCGACTTCATACATTTCAAGGTCCGGACTTGTTTTAAGATGAAAATTTATGTGTAAATAAATGAATAATACTAAACAAAATATAAAAAATCCCATTATAATTTTTATCATAATCTTAAATAAAAATAATAATAATTTTTGTAAACTATAACGAAGAGAAAAAATAAATAAAAAATCCTATTATACAACTTTCGGTGCAATAAAAAAGACCACACTACTTTCATCCCCTAAATCATAACTGATTCTCATAGGTTTATCAGGACTTATAGAAAATTGAATTTCATTAGAAAGCTTATTGGTTAAACACATTTTATTGATATATGTCAAACTATAATTCAGGTCAACTTCTTCGCCCTCTAAAATAGCAAATTCCGATAAATCGTCGATAGGAATATCTACAAGCATTTCTCCAGTTACACCATTTGTAATTAAATCAATCTTGGTCTCATTACATTTAATATTAATATCATTGCCAAATAAAATCATTTGACAAAATATATCACATATTTTTTTAGAAGATATAGTAAATTCAGCATTATATTCAACATCAGGAACACCTAATTCTTCATAATCAAAATCGGCTAAAGGTATTTTAAAATATTTATTAAATTCATTTTTTGTATGTTCTAACTCCTGTGCCATTAAATCGATGTTTAAATAATCCTCTGTTTCAAAGCGAACTATTACATTTAGTCCTTCAGACTTATTACTTATAATAGAATGGAAAATACTCGCATCCACACAAATATTAATACTATCAGACACTTCATAAAGAGAAAACCATTTACTTTGAATATTGACATCAAAAAGGCATATATGGGACTTATCCATTCCCTGAATATGCATTTTATCCTTTTGAAAGTTGATATTTATCAACGAAGAGCAATTTTTTAAAACTTGAAATAAGGCAACAAATAAATCTTTTTTATGCTTATCACAAATAGAAACCTTCATATTTTTATTTATTATATGATACATCATTATCTTTAAACCTTTTACAAATTGAAAAAAATACTAAATTTTATTTTTTTATTTTTTATTTTGATAAATAAAATGAATAATGAAGAATTAAGTTTGTTGCCTTATACAGCGACATCTATATCTGTAGTTGCTAGATGCATTTTTATGTATTTGTTATATAGAAATAAAAGTACAAACAGTTTGTCCTTATTATTTTGCGTTTTGAGTATTTCTTCATCTTGTATGTGGTTGTATTATAGTACAATAAATAAAGATTTGCCTATGATTACAAGGTCTTCAATTGAAATTTTCTTACTAACAATTTCGTCAATTTATATAATAAAAAATAAAATTCAAAATTTACAAATACAAGAAACATTACCTACATAATTTTATATACCTTGATTTGCTAACTCCTGCTTAATAATATTTTTCAAATCGCCAGACAAAATAGCCGAATTTTCGGATTCTGTATCTACGATAGAAGAATCTATACTATTCTCATTAAAATTAATATTACTTAATAATGAGACACTTAATTCATTCATATTTATTTCACTACCATTAGGAATAAGTTTTTCGATATCGGTAATAGCAGTTTCAAAGTCGGAAAACTTATCGTTTGTTTCAATAATATAGCTATCTAATTTGGAATTTAAACTTTTAAGCAAATCCTTGGTTTCTACTAGTTCGCGTTCAAATCTAAATATTTTCTCTCTATTTTCATTATTAGAAATATTATTTTTAGTGAGTTCTTCGTTAAACATCTTGACTTGCTTACCGATTTCAACTAACTCATTAATAAATTTATGTATTTGTTCGCCATTATGTGTTCCGTGCTCTTTCTTTTCAAGAGAATCGAGTCTGGTAGCGAAGTTGGTTAAAACACTGCTATCGATTATTTTAGAATTTTCAGGAATACTACTTCCAGAGCTACCACCTAAATTTAAATTGTGTTCGCCATTTTCAAGGTCAATAATAAATTGTTCTACACGTCCTAGACGTAATGTAACTAGCCCTATAGCATCAGATACACTTATTTTACTAAAAGGAAGACCGTTTGGATTAATTTGAGGTTGTTGCATTTGTTGTTGCATCATCTGTTGTTGCATTTGCTGTTGCATTTGTGGAGGCATCGGCGGCTGACCTCTGGCAAGACGAACATTAGGTGTTTGAGGTGCGAATGAAGCGCTTGAGTTGATAGATGTGACAGGTCTATTTCCGCTAACGGGTGGTGCCTGTTCGTTTGCTCTTCTTGCTCTAGCAGCAGCTATAGATCTTGAACTACTACTCATAATAATAATAATTAAGAATACTTTGTTTTTAAATTACTTACGCACTTTTATTATTTTTATTTCTTCACTATCGCTTAATAAAAATAATAAATTATTCTTCCCTAAATATCACATTATGACATATTTAAGCAACCATTTTCATTTTAATATGTTCGTGACACTCGTACCCTGTTATTACAAAATCTTCAACCTCGTAATCATCAACATTCTCTCTAACTTCTTTAATTGAAACCTTTGGAAAATCGTATGGAACTCTATCAAGTATGTTTTTCATTGGTTCAATATGCTCTTCATACAGGTGACAATCGCCCATAAAATGAACGAATTCGTGCGCTTCCAATCCGCAATGTTTAGCCAATAAATGTGTTAAAAATGAATAAGAAGCTATATTAAAGCTAGTTCCTAAAGCACAATCATTCGACCTTTGAAAAAGAGCACAGCATAGTTTGTTGCCATTTATAACGCGAAATTGACATATTATATGGCAAGGTGGAAGAGCCATTTTATCTAATTGCTTAGGATTCCATGCAGTCATAATAATACGTCTACTAGCTCTTGTTTCTGGATTTTTAAGCTGTTCTACGATATATTTTAATTGATCGACACCTTCAAAAGGATGGTCATCAGTCAATTTAGCACCAGTAAAGCAGTTATAACTAGCGCCAAAATTACGCCATTGGTATCCGTAACTAGGTCCAATCATTCCTTCAGGATATAAATGTAACCCTCTTGAGTCTAAAAATTCGCGTGTTGTATTGGCATCCCAAATATGGACGCCTTGTCTTTGCAATAATTTCGCGTTAGTTTCTCCACGAACAAACCATAATAGTTCTTTTAAACAAGTTTTCCAAGCGGTTTTTTTAGTTGTTAAAATGGGAATAATGCCGTCTTTAAGTGTGAAACGCATTGAAGCACCAAAAATACATTTTGTCCTACCATTTCTACCTTCTTCCCAGCTACCATTTTCAATAATATTCTCAATTAAATTAATATATTGGTACTCTTCGTGAGAAGAAATTTTTATAGAATTAAAAATATTGACAGAAACTTTCTCAAAACTATTATCCATTGATTCCATTGATTCCATTAATTTATATTTACGATAAATATTTTTATATTATTTTAGGCTTTTAGATATATTTTTTGTAATTATAACAAATAATATGAATATTTAATTTCTTATTATAAACTATAAAAAGATATGGATGATACGACTGAACCAAATAAAAACTTTTTTAAGCACGTTTTTAGTTTTGATGATGACGCAAAAGCAGACATTCTAAATACCATTCAATTTTCATTATTAGCAATTATTCCAGTTACATTACTTAGTAAATCTATAAAAAAATTTGTTCCTGATGCTGACGACCAAAAGGGAAGTTTAGAAATAAGCGCAGAAATAATTATCCAAATAATGATTACTTTTATAGGTTTTATATTAATTTATAGAGTTGTAACATATATTCCACCATATAGCCAAACCAAATATGTGAATTATCACGTTTTCTATAGTATTATACCTATTTTGATGATGTCAATTAGTTTACAAACTAAAATAGGTGAAAAGGTAAATATTTTAATAGGCAGACTAAACGATTTATGGAATGGAACAACAGATAATAAAAAGAACAAAAAAGGTTCTTCTGTAAAAGTATCTCAACCAATTTCAGGACAGATAACGGGACAAATGATGAATGATTCTGCTGTGACCCAATCACTATATACAAATGGCACAGCGATAAGTTCTTTACCAACGGTTGATTCACAAACGCCTCAACAGTTACCAAATTATAATGAAATGTATAAACAAGACACGACACCTCTTGTAAATGCGGCAGTTCCAGGACAAACAGAAAATATGACAATGATGGAACCAATGGCAGCAAACTCAGTTTTAGGTGGTAGTTTTGGAAGTTCTTGGTAAAAAGAAAAAGAAAAAGAAAAAGAAAAAGAAAAAAGTATAAAGTAATTTTTGTAAAGAATATATATGATAAATACAGAAAAATTATTAAAAGCATTAGATGATGAGACAAATGAAAATTTATTTAATTTTACCACTAAAAAAATAAAAGAAATGAATACAAAAATTTTAAATGAACTTTGCCTCTCTAAAAAAGAGATGACTGAAATGCTAAATAAATTAAAAGAATATATATACGTAGACGAAATGAATGAACTAAAATATGGAACATACATAAGATGGATACCAATAGAAGACCCTGAAAATATTCAATTAACAAAAGGAGCGATATTTTGCGAACTGAAAATAACAGATGATGGCATCAAATGTATATGTAAAAATTTCGGTTATAGTAACAAACATTTTAAGATAGATATGGATAGAAATTTAATATTTCGCAAATTAACCAGCCAAGAATTGGTTTTATTATCCGCGTTAGATCATTTATCTAAATAAAAATTTTAATACTTAATAAAAACAACTTAAAGAAAATAAAAATAAAATAACTATGTTAAGAAACAACTTAATAATTTTAACTTTAAAACGCGAAATTTTAGACAAAACGAATAATAAAGATATTATAGAAATAGAAAGTAGAGAGAAAAACACATACTTCAATAAAATAGTTGGATATAATGAAAAAATGGATATAATGAAAAAATATATAAACACAAATTCTTCAAATTAATTATTGATGATATACATAAATCATAACATAAAAGCTATATTTATACATATACCCAAAACAGGTGGCACTTATATAGGTCCGACACTTGTAAAATACTATGGTTTTATAAGTTATTTACCACTAATACAAAAAAGAAGACCAGACCACGACATATTTTGTAGAACAAATTTATTTTTAATTAATTCAAAAACAGGAAATCCAACTTATGATAATTCTTTTTTTAATAAAATGTGGGGAATACTATTATACTGTAAAACGAGTAACTATTTAAATGAAAAAATGAATATGAATGAAGCAAAATGGAAAGAATATAAGAAATTCTGCTTTATAAGAAATCCATATTCAAGAGCATTATCAGGATGGAAACACGTAAACACAATCTTAAATTTAAACACAGAATTTTACGGGTATATCAGTAAAAATAAATTTTCAGTAACGGATATAGAATACGGGCACGTTTTTATGACACAAAAACAACAAATAATGAACTTAGATAGCAATTGTGGTGTAGATTTAATCGGTAAATTTGAAAACTTGGAAGAAGATTTTAGGTATATATTGAAAGAAATCGGGTTTGATAAAATTATACATATTCCAAAAAAAGAGAATGTATCGAATGAATGTGGTGCTGATATAATCGTTTTAGAGAGAAAAACAATACAGTTGCTAAATGAGCTGTTTAAAGATGACTTTGAACTATTTCATTATAAAAAAATAAATGCATAATAAATAGGATTTTTTTCATTATTTTCTTTTTTTAAAGGTAACAGTCCTTTTACCTTTACATTTAAAATTACGTCTAGTTAAACCCTTATTATTAAAAATTGTTTTAGTACAAATGCCTATAGAACGTACCTCATATTTTGAATCTATTTTTTTTATACACCTACATAATTTGTTCGCAAGAATTTTCTCAGTTTTTTCTTTGATTTCCTTCATTGAATTAGGTATATGTATATTGTAAAATTTTAATATTTTTATGTAGTCACTTTTTGTCAACTCAGTCATATTTTATAGTTACTGTATATTATATTATAATATAATAAATATATTTTCAGATCAAAAAAACTAAATATATATAAGTAATGAAAATAGTTGTTTTTGATTTAGACGAAACTCTAGGTTACTTTACAGAGTTAGGCATTTTATGGGATTGTTTAAATAATTATTTAAAGACTATTGGTAAACAACAATTGTCACAACCGGAGTTCAATGCCATATTAGATTTATTTCCTGAATTTATAAGACCAAATATAATAAATATTTTAACCTACTTAAAGGACAAAAAGAAAACAAATTGCTGTAAAAAAATGTTGATATATACAAATAATCAAGGACCTGTTGAGTGGTCTAGGTATATAATTTCATATTTTGAAGATAAGCTTAATTTTAAATTAATAGACCAAATTATAGCGGCCTTTAAAGTATACGGAAAACGTGTAGAAATATGTAGAACATCTCACGATAAAACACATAGAGATTTAATAAAATGTACTAAATTACCGCATAATACAGAAATATGTTTTATTGATGATAGTTATTACCCCCATATGTCGAATGAAAACGTATATTACATAAATATAAAACCGTATTTTTATCATTTAAGTTTAGACTATATGTTATCTAAATTAAAGAACAGTGTTGTTGGTAAAAAAATAATTAATGAAGAATTTGAAAAATTCAAAAAATTTATAGAGGCAGATTTTAAAAGATATAACTATGATGTAATAGAAAAAAATCCAAATGAATATGACGTAGATAAGGTTTTAGGCAAACAAATCTTAATACATTTACAAGGTTTTTTTAATAAACCAAATAATAATGTTGTTACAATAAAGAATAAAAATACTAAAAAAAATACTACTAAAAAAAATAAAAAAAAATAAAAAAAAATAAAAAAAAATAATAATAAAAAATAATATAAATAAGTATTCAAATAGTTATTTATAGTATAAATAAATGTACGCGTCATATAATAAGAATGATTTAAAAGAATTATATCAAAAACATAGAGTGAACAAAACAAAATTATTTATTGCCAATATAACGTCGTTTATAAAAACTTCTGTAATAAATAGTGCTACTATAGGAAAAACAAGTTTCAATTATATAACAAGTTATCCGGAGCACGTTTTTACGGATGATAAAATTGTTGCCGAAATAAAAAATCAGTTACACGATATATTTAGTGATATGAAAATAAATGTTTATAATTTTACAGATGAAGACGAACAAAAGTTAAAGTTAGTATGCGAAATTGATTGGGAATAATTATATTTTTGTATTTTTTATAACTGTCGTAACATACTTCATTATATCACCAAGAAAAGTAGTAGTTAAAATAAATACCCCAGCAGTAAAGGCTATTTTTCGGTCTAACTCGTTAAATTCAACGTGAATACGCAACGGGTTAAACCTCCAAATTAGGAATAAACAAACATATATTCTTACATAATAATCGAGACTATTAAGAAACTTCGGTGCCGAATCATAGAGCCCTAAAAATGATAATATTACTAATATATATGATATTATAACAAATAAAGTAAATAATTTTAATTGTATGTCATTAAGTGTGCGTTTAATCCTCATTTATATATACAATCAATAAATAAATTGCGTAAAGCAAAAACAATATTTTTATAATGTGGTATATAATTATGTTTATCTTTAATTTTGAAACTTATATAATAGTTTATAACCTTTCATCATAAATATAATAATTATTTTTATTTTTTAACAAAAATAATCATTACAAATTATAATTATATTTTTTTAATTTTCTTAAAATTCCAAATCAATTAATTCTATTGTTTCTTCAACACTAGTAAGAGTGCTTTCGTCATCATAAAAATTCAACGTTCTTGCGCTAGGGTCATCAGTATTAGTGTACTTTGGCATCCATAAATATGGTATTATACTAGTACAATTTGGATAAAAATCATCAAATATTTTTCTATAATAATATTTTTCTGTTTCTATATTTGCTGTAAAATTATAAGAAGAAGTTTCACTTAACTTATTCGCAATTTTTTCTTGAAGTATTGTGTATAAAGAACGTCCCTTAGTACTTACACCATCACTAAATGCTTCTTTTTTTCTAAACAAAATCGCGTCAGGTAAAATATTATATCCTCTAGAATCAGTATAGTCGCTAAAACTCTCTCGTAAAAGATGTTTTTCTATGTGTTTTAAATTGTTATGGTTTCTAAAATATGGAGGAATAGACAAAACATAATTAGCGAAATTTCTGTCTAAAAATGGTGTGCGTGGTTCAAGTCCATTCGAAGAAATTGACTTATCTGAACGCAGTACATCAAATAGATAAATATCTTTTAATAGTCGTCTCGTTTCACGATCAAATTCAATATCATCAGGACATTTATTCATATATAAATATCCGCCAAACAATTCATCAGAACCATCACCATTAAAAATTACTTTCGCTTGTGAATGTTTAGCGATGTATTTTCCTAGCAAATAGTTACCAATGCTTGCTCTAACTGTCGTCGTATCATAACTTTCTATAGCTTTTATAACTTCAGGTATAGCATTAAACATATCGTCTTCTGTAACAATAACTTCTGTATGATAAGAATTTATCCATTTAGACATAATTCTCGCATATTTAAGATCTTCAGAGTTTTCTAAGCCAATACTATAAGTTTCAAGAACCTTGTTATCCATATTAACGCGATAAAAATCCGCTACTAGTGCGGCTATTAGACTACTATCTAAGCCTCCAGATAACAAACAAGCTATAGGTCTTTCTGTAGTGATACATCTTTTATTTACAGCACATATTAGATACTGTGATACTCCCGCATAAAATTCATCAAATAACATTACAATACTGTTAAAAGAAACCCTGTTATAAGGAAATGATGGAGTAAAATAAGTAATATTTTCATTGTGAGGTTCCCAAGTTGAATTTACTACATTTGATAAACAGAAAACACTATAGGTTCCTGGTTTAAACTGTTCTACAGTGTATTGAGGAATATTTAAATTATAAAATTTTTCTAAGCACTTCAATTCGGAAGCAAAACCATACATATTATAATTTTTAATGTAATTATGTTTCAAATAATATAAGGGTCTTACTCCAAAAGGGTCCCTCGCGACATACACATTATTAGTTATATTTTCCTGTATGCGATTATCATATAACACAAACGAGAATACACCATCTAACATAATAAGAGTTTGTTCGATACCATATTTTAAATATAAATGAATAATAACTTCACAATCTGAACCCGTTTCAGGTTCTACATCCATATATTTATACAATTGTTTATAATTATAAATTTCTCCATTACAAATTAATATGACATCATTAATAACTAACGGCTGATTGGATTCTTCATTTAGTCCATTAATAGCCAACCTATGAAATCCTAGTGTCATTTTTATATACTTTGTTTCTAATTTAGAAAATTCTGGTCCTCTTTCTTTGCCCTTCATAAATTCATTATAAATTATATCATTATTTGGCAAATTGTTGCTAAAAATATGACTGTTTAGGAGAGCAAAAATACCACACATATTTATATTTATTATAATTACATAAAAATCTTTATGCTCTTTAATTATAATATATATTTTTATAGTATAATATTTTAATAGTATAAATATATATAATGTCAAACGGATATTGTAAAAATGAGATAAGTAATTCAAAAATACACGAAGAAACAAATAAAAGAATATATGACAGAAATATTCCATCAAAAATGTTACAACCTTATTTAGATGTAAGGCCGGTAATGACAAAATATTCATATTTTCCTATTGTAGATCCTAGAAAACAAATAAATTACAATTTGAAAAAACAACCAACATATAACGTGCATAATACTTTTAATCCAGGAAATACTCAGTCTCCTTGGTCTGGATTTGCTTCAAATATAAATACCGAATCAGAGTTAAGAAACCAAATATATGCTCTTCAAAAATGTAGCCAATCTGTGTATGTACCAAATAGTAGTAGTGACTTATATGAATATGGATTTCGCACGAGGGTGCAACCAAATCCACACGACCTGTTATTTCAAAATGAAACATTTCCAAGTTTCGATCCTAATCCTAATAAAGAAATAATAGGAACAAATATATTTATGAATTCAACTAGACTCCAATTAAAGGATATGACGAGACAAGATTGTTGAAAGTTAAATAAGTCAAAATGGGTTCGCTAACTTTAGAAAAATGCATAAAAAAAAACATCATACAAAAAAAAGAAAAATATCTATAATTTATATGAAGACGGTAACTAAAAAAAAGAGAATGACAAAATCATACAATTTAAATAAATACCGCATCTCAAACACAAATAAAAAATACAATAAAAAAGGAGGTATATTCAACAACAGTAACAATGATAATAAAAAGACAAAAAAAGTAAATTGTAGTCCAAAACCAAGTGATGAAAAAAATAATTATAGTTGTTACACGAATAAATCGTTAATTAAATTAAGAGATATGTGGAATGCTAGACACCCAGATTCAAAAATAAACGTAAGTTCTCCAAAAGAAATACATCGTATTTTAAGTGAAAAGTTAATAGGCTCGTGTAATAAAGAATCGTGTTGGTTAAAACAAAAAGCTGATTTTGGTAACGTAAGTAATGAACTCGTAGAATCATTCGCACCCTTATCGCCTCAAGAATGGAAAAAAAACCCAAATGAATGGCTATCAAGTGAAGATATAATAAAAGTAATGAAACAATACGAAAAAGCATATAAATGTTTTGACTTTATAGGTCCAACTCCTATAGATTTTGACAAAAGAAAGTTATATGGTGAATGTGTTTGGGATGAATTATGTAATTTTGATTTAAAACAACAAATACGGGATGGAAAAACAAAAATAGGAATAATATTTAATACCGATACTCACGACAAACCAGGACAACACTGGATATCTATGTTTATTAACATAAAAAAGAAAAATATATTCTTTTTTGATAGCACAGGAGAAAAACAACCAAAAGAAATTACAACTTTTGTAAAAAGGATAACACAACAGGGATTAAATTTAAAGCCAAAAATAAATTTTAAATATGACAGTAACGAAGGTATAGAACACCAATATGGTAATACTGAGTGTGGCGTGTATTCATTATATTTTATAGTTCATATGTTAGAAGACAAAACAACAGAACACTACTTAAAAACACATATATTAAAAGATGAGTATATAAATAAATTCAGACATATATATTTTAATGAGTCACTATAACAACCACTAAAAAATAATAATAATAAATATATAAACATAATATTATATAATTATTATTATGAGTAATTCTACTTTTTTATCAAAACAAAATATTTCAATGTTATGGGATGTAATAAGCGACGAAGATTTATTCAAATATTTGACTAAAGAAAATCAACATAATATAATAAATATATTTTCAGATAACTTGAAAAACTTTTACGAAGCAGAAATAAAAAATAAAAGTAGCTTAATTGATATGAATAAAAAATATGTATTAATAACATTAAATATTATAAAACAAAATTATCAAGGAAAACAGCCAAATAAAATAAAAATACTTGAAGAAATCTTGCCTAATTCTCAAAAGAATTTAATTACTTATGAAGAAATACAAAATGAAAAAAAAAGTCAATTTGAAAAAGATTTAAACAAACGCAAAGAAGAATTAACGAATTTTATGTCTATTAGCGTTCCACCTGTTCCAGAATTTAAAGATAATTATGATAATTATCCAATTACAGAAATGGAAAAATTAATAAAAGAAATGACAGAACAGAGGAATTATGATGTAGAACAAATAAATAGAACGACTACTGTAACAAATACGGATAATTGGTTAAAACCACAAGAAACTTCAATTAAAAACGATAAACAATTGATAAAAGAGAGAAAAGATTTAAAAAATGTTACGAGCAATTTAGAACAAAAAAATGTAACTTGGGGAAATAATGAAATAATAAATTCTGAAATTAGTGAAATTAGTGAAATTAGTGAAATTAGTGATAAATTATTCAGTAAATTAAAAAAAAAGCAAAATAATGAATCTAATATAGAAATAAAACAAAGTATTGCTTTAATGATAAGTAGAATCGATAAAATTAGTGAAGAAATAAATCAAATGCGCGAGTACCTACAAAAAATAACGTAAAAAAATGTACTTAAAGAAAAAAAATTGAAAAGCAATAAAATAATAAATAAAATAATAAATAAAATAAATCAATTAAATAAAATAAAATATTATCTAAAAATAATGAACGCAATTAAATTTATTATATTATTAAATTTAATTAATATTATAGTAGCTATCACAAAAAATAATGGTTTAAGATTTAGAAATTTTGGGTTAAGATTGATTGTATTTAAAGAAAAAAAAATTAATAAAATGGTAAGTATTATTAATAATAATTTACAAAAATGCCATGATAAGGTTGTCGTATATGTTGCTGATTGTATAAATAGTTATAATGAATTTTCTGAAGACGAAAAAATATTAATTGAAACAGTAATTTCATTATGTTACTAATTTACTAATTGTTTAAAAACTTGTTCTCCTCTTTCATTAGTTTCTAGTGTTCCAATTTGTAACGGAATAATAGAAGGATCACTTAACGCTGCCTCATAACTCGCTTTATCATAAATATTTAAAACATTTTTACTTATTCTGCGATATACATATTTTACACCATTTAAAGTAACAGGTTTGCCAACCCATTCGATTGCAACTTTATTCGCCTGAACGGTGGTGTCATTCTGCTGTTCTGCGTAGTCAGGAACATAAGAAAATTTATCTCTAGTTGGGTCTCCAAAATTAACACATTTTCCATTAGAATAAATATAGCAATCGAATGCGGATTCCTTTATGGCTTCTGTCAATTGCTGTGTTAAGTTTGCTTTTATTTCTGAAATTTCATATAGATACTGGTCGCTTGTTAAGGGTACTTTAGGTTCGGTTTTACTCAAATCTTTTCTTTTTAATTCAACTGCTTCATCTGATTTTAGTTGCTCTGGTGTAAAAGACATCAAATAAACAAAGACCTCAACAGTCTGTAATGCTCTCGGTAAATCCTTATGACTACAAATACGTCGTGCTCTTCCAATAACTTGCTCTGAACGAACAGGATGCCAATATGGCTCCATAATATGGACGTATCGTGTATTTCTAAGATTTATACCCTCAGAGCCTGATGATGTAATCATAAAGACTTTAATTACCTCACCCATATTATTATTACGAAAACTTTTCTTCAATACATTGCCAATACTGTCAGGTATAAGTTCCCATTCGCCATTATAAATAAGTCTCATTATTTCCTTTTCTTCAGTTGTTTCTGTTCCAGTATATAGTGCGTAAGTCGGTTTTCCCATATTAGCCTCTGAAATATCTATTTCCCAAACTCCAGAAATATTTTTTTTAATTTTAAACCTAGTAAATCCGTTTTTATCTAGAACTTTACAAAATAGTCCAATGCCTTCTGCGGTTCTAAACTGACTATAAACTAAATGTAATCCTTTATATTCATTATCTTTAATATTCTCAAGCATATTTAAAAACTTAGGACTATAAGTTCGTAAAGCTTCAGGTGTTAAAAAATCATTTGCGTTGTCTTCAATGTGTTTAATAGCTATCTCTAATCTTTCTTTATAGTCAATTCCACCAATTTGTTCTAAGATTTCATCACCTTCAATTTCACCCTCTTGTAAATTAGTCATATCTTGGTTAACAGCTATTTTAGCGGCTTCTTTCATTAAATTATCTAAATTGCCACTTTCTCCTTCTCCTTCTTTTTCTTTTTCTCCTTCTTTTTCTTTTTCTTTTTCTTTTTCTCCTTCACTTTTTTTACTTTTCTTTTCAGGTATAGGTCTTTCAGGCATAACAAAATTACAGTAAAGTCTCGAAAAAATACGATATGTAGAAGTAGACTCTTTAAATAAATCACCCATAGTTGGCGCTTTTTTTTGTTTCTCGCTTTTTCTCTCTTCTTGTCTCGCAGACTCATAAATTTTAAATTGAAAATCACTCATAGGTATTCTAATAACGTGATAATCGACGCCTAATTGTTTATTATATTTAGGTAATAAACTTTCTTGCGCACTACTAAAGTAAGAAGATAACCCAATAATACGACGCTTTAACGAGTCAATATTTTTTATTTTTTTTGTAGAAAAGTCAATATATTGACCTTCAAATAAATCTAATGTATCTGGTAAGGCTTTTTTATTCTGCACTTTAATGCCGTCAGGTATGATTTCAATATCATTCTTCTTTAAGATACCTATTATTTTTCTTTCAAAATCTTCATCACTTATAAAATCGGTTTCAAATGTGTTATTACCACTTTCGTCTTTCGTTTGATTAGAAACGCCTTGATATCCACTCTCTTTTTTGACTTTATTTTTAAAACCGAATGGATTACGTGTAATTGTTAAAATTTTGCTGGCTGGAGAGTAATCAATATAATCGTGAGTTTTCTCTCCAATTAATATTTCTTCTATTGTTTCTTTATTAATTTTTTTACTTGTTTGGACGTTTAATGGAATTTTCCAGGTTTTAATATATCCTCTTAATATGTTAAAAAGTATTCCAAATTCGTTAGGGTAATTAATAACGGGTGTACCAGTTAATAAAATGACTTTGGCATTTTTTGCTCTAAGTAACATATAATACATTTTAGTAGCTAGGTTTAAAGGAATATCGTCGCCAAAAATATTTTCTTTTTCTTCACCTTCTGCTTTCTCTTTCTCTTTCTCTTTCTCCGTTTTTTTTTGCTTTTTTTCTTCACCTGATATTGATGGTTCTTTTTTAAGCTTATTAACTATTCTACTTATAAGATTATGAGCTTCATCAATAACAATGACAGAATTATCGAAAATATTACGTGTATAACCTGATGTCATTTCATTTAATTTTTGAGATCGTAAACCGTTATAATTTATGAAAGTATATTTTTGTCGAATCATTTCATCTAATTGTTCTTCTAATGTTTTCTTTTCTATATCACTTAAAGAATCATAATTTGGACGTTTTTTTACATTAATAAACCACGCACCTCCGTGTCTAGTAATAATTTCTCTCGGTAAATTTAAAACAGCTGATATAGGCTCTAATGTTTCCGGATTTTCTTTTGTAGAAATCCATTCCCAATACTGATTTTTTCTATAAAGCAAATCGCCGCATTCTTTTAGCTGTTGTCTATAATTTGCCTGTAATGATGCTGGTGTCATAATAATAACACGTTTAGCATTTTTCATACCTTCGGCAATCGCTATGGAAGTGCACGTTTTTCCAGAACCTAAACCGTGATATAAAAGTAGGCCTCTATAAGGTGTATACAAATTCATATAATCTCTTACTATTTTTTGATGTGTTAGTAGAGAGAAATCTCCGTCCTTTTTACCAATTGTCTCACAGGTTACGTTTTCTTTGTTCTGTTGGAATTCTTGTTTATAAGGTTCAAATAATGAATTTATAAAATTAACAAAAACCTCTCTGTTATTCATATAATAACTTGAAACTTTGATATTAATTGGTTCTTTCTGTCTAGGTAATCTGTTACGTAATTCAGTATCACCTATTTCCACTATAGTTTCAGGACCAATAACGGCAATGCCCTTTTCAGGTTTTTTAGTTATTCGTTCTTTTTTCTGTTTTGGAAGTTTTATAGGTATTTCTTTTTCTGGTCCTTCTTTTTCTGGTCCTTCTTTTTCTGGTCCTTGTTTTTCTGGTCCTTCTTTTTCTGGTCCTTCACCTTCTTCTACCTCAAATAAAACTCTCTTTTTTTGTTTAATAAGTTTTTCACCTTCTTCTTCATCATAGTTAATTGTTACAAGTTTATCTATATTTTTTGCTTTTTTTATTACATTTAATTCAGGTTCTTCATTTATTATATTTTTTTCTTCTGCCATAGTAACGGTTGGTTTTAAAGTGACTTTTAGTAGTTTACTTTCTGCCAATTTTTTTAAAAGAGCTTTTCTGTCGAAACCTTTTTGTGTTTCGTCAACAATAATAGGCAAAGTAGTTTTTTTATCTTTATAATAGTCTTGTTCTTCTCCTTCTTCTTTATCTTCTATTATTTTTTTCGCTTCATTTTCTTTTTTCTCTTTCTCTTTCTCTTTCTCTTTGTCTTTAGCTTTTTCCTTTTTCTCTCCTTTAATAACAACTACAACCTTTTCTCTTTTTTCAACTATTGGTTTTGCTACTAGTTTTTGTTTTAATTCTTCTAAAGGATTCATATCACTTATATAATTTTAATATAATTTAAAATTATATTTATTATCTAATAATTAGGTAATTTTATACTTTAAGGTGCTTAATTAAGAAAAAGTGTAAAAAAATATATATTTAATAAAAAATATTATCATTTATTATACTATAAATATGAATGTTATAGCAAAACCATTAACTATTTGTTTAAATATGATTGTTAAAGATGAATCTCATATTATAGAATCATCATTAACAAAATTATGTAATAAAATAAAATTTGATTATTGGGTAATTTCTGACACTGGTTCAAGTGACAACACTCCCGACATTATAAATAATTTTTTTAAAAAAAAAAATATACCTGGAGAATTAAAACACGATAAATGGAAAGACTTCGGTCACAATAGAACATTAGCATTAAATTATGCATATAATAAAACAGACCTCTTACTTATATTTGATGCTGATGATGAGTTAATAGGCAATTTTCAAATTCCGATAACAAATAATTTTGACTCATATTCAGTTAAATTTTCACAAAACACAATAATATACACAAGAAATAGTTTAATTAACAATAGAAAAAAATTTAGATTTGTTGGCGTTCTGCACGAATATATAGAATGTTTGGAACGCACTAAAACGCAAAGTGGTTCAATTGAGGGCGAATATTACATAATATCTGGAAAAACTGGAAATAGAAGTAAACAACATAACAAGTATTTAAATGATGCTATAACATTAGAAAACGCATATTTTGAAGCAAAACAAAAAAATGACCCATTATTTAATAGATATTCTTTTTATTGTGCCAATAGTTATAATGATTCGGGTGATATAGAAAATGCAATTAAATGGTATAAAACCACATTAACATTATCTGGTTGGATTCAAGAGAAATATATTTCTTGTTTAAAATTGTTTGGTTTATTTGAAAAAAAAAAAGAAATAGAAAAAGGTTTTTATTATTTAATTGAATCTTACAAGTATGATAAGGAACGGTGTGAATGTATTTACGAATTAATAAAATATTATACAGTTGAAAATATGCATTTAATTTCTAACAATTATTATTTATTAATAAAAGATTATTATGAAAAAAAATATTTAAATGATAATTTTTCTAATAAGTTATTTGTAAATAGTTTAATATATGATTTTTATTTACCATATTATATGATTATTGTTTCTGAAAAAATAAAAGATTATAATACTGGAATTAAAATGTATGAAATTATATTTGAAAAAAAATCAAGTATGGTTGATTTGTGGTGGATAAAAAATTTATTTTTTAACTTGCGATTTTTTTTGTCAAAAGTAAAAAACAATAATTTTGTTACAAATGCTAATTCTTATATAAAATATTTAAATAAACACAATGTATATCCAGATAAGTTTGATTTTTTTAAAGAATATATAAATTATGGAATCACTGTTAGTGTCATTGATGTTCCTGTTATCAATAATAAATTTACTAAGATTGAATGTAAAGAGTCTAATAATATTTTATTTTATACAGGATTTTTATCTCATAATTGGAATTATTCTTATTTAAATAATAATAGCTTAGGCGGGTCAGAAAAAGCGGTGGCATATTTGACAAAACTTTTTCCAAAAAAATTTAATATTTACGTTGCGGGACAAGTAACAAATGAAGAATTTGATAACATAAAGTATGTTGATTTTGCAAAACTAAAACAGTTATCTGACACTATACCATTTCATACCATAGTAGTATCGAGATATATTGCGTTTTATGAAATGTTTAATTTTTCATTTTTTCAATCATTTATTTGGGTCCACGATACTACTCTTTTACATTATGGTTGTAATTTATCTTGTGATAATATTTTAAAAAAATGGTATAATTATATAAATGGCGTTGTATGTTTAACTAATTGGCACGCCCAACATATAAAAGAAAAATATCCAATTATAAATAATAAAATAACTATAATTAATAATGGCGTCAATCCATATTTGTTTCCAGTATCAGCTAAAAAAATTAAAAACAGGTTTATATATACTTCAAGACCCGAAAGAGGTCTAAAAATTTTGATAGAATTATGGCCTAAAATATTAGAAACATTATCAGACGCTACATTAATTGTATCAACGTATTATTCTCAAGAAAGCGAAGAAAATAAATTAATACTTAATAAACTTAAAACCTATAACAGTATTAATTTCTTGGGAAACTTAAATACACAAGAATTATATAAACAAATGAGTATTTCAGAGTATTGGTTGTATCCCTGTATATATTCTGAAACTTCTTGTATTACCGCATTAGAAATGCTTATGTCTGAAGTGTTATGTTTGTATTATCCTTTGGCAGGTTTAACAGATACTATGGGAAGTCGCGGCATAAAAATTAATCCCGGCAATGAAATAGATAGTCTACTTAAATTAATTAATTTATCGGAAAATGAAAAATGTAACTTACGTAAGGAAGGGAAAAAATATGCTGAATCAAATTCTTGGGAAAATAAGGTTAAAGAATGGGAACGCTTATTATTTACAAACAACGCCTAATTTTGAAAAAAAAATATTATATCTACTGGTTGTTTAAAATATATTACATTTTTTCTTATATATCTTCTAGAAATATTCTGATATTATGCTAGTTCTAAAAATTTAATTGCTTCATTACACGCTATTTGTTCGGCTTTACGTTTAATTTTGTGTTGACCTTCGCCCATAAATATAAACGCTTTGCCACATTCAGTAACATACTCGTGTATTGTTTTAAAATCATTAAAAAACTGAATATCTACAGCATCATCGTGTGTAAGTGTATGAATTTGTTGTCCTAAACATAGGTAGACACCCATTCTGTAACCCAAATCTATATCGTGATTTATTTCTAAATAATGTGGTGTAACCTTAAATTCTTTTTGAATTTTTACTTGAAGAATATTTTTATAATTATCATCATTTTGTATTAAAGCCGTCCAATCTATATGACGTTCAAAGACGTTTTCGATAAATTTTTGTACCATTTGAAACCCAGGTCCAGTAACAAACATATTTGAAAACCAGTTTTCTTCGTCTTTAACTACAATTTTATTAAAATCTAAAAATATAGCACCAACAAAGGACTCGAATAAACAACCAAGTTTTTTTAAATTTGTTCTTACTTTTTTCTCTTCTGCGTGTTTGGATATAATAATCCATTTATGTAAGCCCATTTCGTAAGCGATTCTACCGATGGCTTCATTTTTTACTATGGCTATTTTTTTTTCTGTCATAAATCCTTCATCTGCTTTAGGAAAACGCCGATAAAGCAAATATTTAGTAACTAATTCTAGTACTCCATCACCTAAAAATTCTAAACGCTGATTAGATTTACTACTTAGAGGTAAACAATCTGTTGGTTTCTCCACAATCGTAACACCTTGTTTATTATTTTCATATTGTGGTCTTTTCGTATAAGATTCGTGAACGAATGCTCTTTCGTAGAGTGCTATATTATTTACTGTAGGAGGTATATCATATTTCGAAAGAATAGATTGTACTTCGCACAATGTAATCTTTGTATTTACTGGATTATATGGATTAAAAACAAGTCCTTCATTCGTTTTAACAATATCTTCATCGTGTTCTATTTTTGTTACAGACATCTTAGTATACTATATTAATATTAGTGCGAATATCTTTATATGGTTTTAATATATTATTTAACAAAGAGGTAAATAAAAAATTGTATGTATATATGTGTCTTTAACATTGCCTAAAAACATTTAGACAAATGTTATATTTCTAAAAATTTAAAAAAATAAAAAAAATATAATATTTTTGTAGTATATAAAATGGTATTATATTCAGCAGGAAAAGCAGCACGTCACGCGGCATCTATTGTAAATAGACCTACATGCGGTGGAACAGCAAAGAAGGCAGGAACCGCACCTCGTGTGGGATGGTTTATGTCAAGTCAGCCATTTTTATTGAGAGCTCCACAGAATAACCCTATCTTCTGTGATATTAGCAGAACAATTCAAACACAAAAATATGGATACCGTGCTACAATTGGTGGAAATATGGGTTAAAAATATTTTTTATTATTTTTTTTACAAAATATTATAAAAAATATTATTAATTTTCTATAAAAATGATTTAATAACAATTTATTAAATTATTAAACAAGAGACAGATGCATATAAAAATTGACAATAGAGAGAATGAGTTATTCGAACAAATAAAAAAATTAGTGCTATTTATTCCTTCATTCAAACAACTTAAAATTACAGTAGAAAATTTACCCTTAGGCGACGTTATTATTGCGGATGATTTAGAAGATAAAGTTATAATAGAGAGAAAAACCATAAATGACCTTTTAGCAAGCATTAAGGATGGTCGTTATGAAGAACAATCTTATAGGTTAAATGGTTTAAATATTCATAACCATAATATTATTTATTTAATTGAAGGTGATGTTAACCGATATAATAGATTTAAAACTGATAATAGGATAGAGAAGTTAACTGCTTATTCAGCAATGTTCTCTCTAAATTATTTTAAGGGATTTTCTGTTTTTCGTTCATTTAATATTGACGAGACAGCACTTATAATTTGTAATATGGCTTATAAATTAGAAAAAGATATAGCAGCAGGAAAAGAGCCGTTTTATTCAAGCATTTATACACAGAAAGAGATAAACAAAGAAGAAAAAACAGATAAAGAAGAAGAAAAAATAGATAAAGAAGAAGAAAAAATAGATAAAGAAGTAGAAGAAAAATTAGATAAAGAAGAAGAAGATAATAATAAATCAGCAAAAGATTATGTAAGCGTAATTAAAAAAGTAAAAAAAGAAAATGTTACACCAGATAATATTGGTGAAATAATGTTATGCCAAATACCAGGTATAAGCACTGTAACCGCTTTGGCTATAATAGAAAAATACGGAAGTATTCCAGAGTTAATTAAACAGTTGGAAGCAGATAATTGTATACTAAAAGATATTTCTTATACCAACTCTAAAGGACAAACCAGAAAAATAAATAAAACATCTATAGCAAATATTGTAAAATTCTTGATGAAAAAATAATTATATATAGTATATTAATGGAAAAATATTTACAAAATTTTTTTATGTTTTTAGCTATTTGTTTTGTATCTTATTTTGTATTTAGTAATTTAAATTCAAATTTTAAATTTAAAGAAGGAATGACAGATACTTCTGCTTCTAGTACATCTTCAAATGGAATCGCAGGAAATGCTGCCGCATATGGCGCTTCTATTAAATCCGCAACAATCAAGATGCAGGATACATTTTTATTTAATAAGTACCACGACGACTATGAAAAAGTAATATTAGACCTAGACGATTATATTAATTGTTTAATGTTAAATATAACGTTAAATATTGACACCAATAATCCACAAGCTTCATTATCTAAATTGGCGGATTTAAATCAGGCTAAAACCGCACTAAATAGTGTTATGAAATTTGTTGACAAAAGCGGATAAATTATTTTATATTTTATTTTTTATATTTTGTATTATTTTTTATAAAATATAAACTTTTTCTTTATTTATTTTTTTAAGTTATATACAACGAAACTTCATTCTGTTTATAGTATCCTTTATTTATTAGGTCTTGTGTATAACTTGCGCCTCCCCAATTTGGATCCATTGGATTTGGACTAACGTTTGCGTTCTCTTGCTGAATATCCATTTTATCTAATGGTGTTGTTGTACCAACATAGTATGACGTTTGGTCGAAACCTGGATATGAATTTTCATTAAAAGGTGGATCATTTCTAGTTGCGTCAACTAAAAGTGTTGGGTTTGGGTACGCAAGATCACCAACGGGTTCTAAAGCTGTTTCCATCATAGGCTGCTTCTGTGATGCTATGCCTATTGGTGCGAGTGCTGATGGGGGTAGCCCACCCTGAGGCTCAGATACACTCGGTCTAGCTTTATATACGCGATGACCTTGCGGGTCATATGACTCCTGTAAATATAATACAGGACATCGTACGCCTTGACTTCTTTGCCAATCTAAAAATTCTGTATAGTCTTCTAAATTATCAAACTCAATAGGGTTAACGCCTGGAACTTGTGCTTTTTTTGAATTATATAAATAAAATCTAGAACCTTTTTGTATTAAAAGATTGGGACATTTTGAATAATCACTTGTTGTTCCATTCGTCAATCCTTCAGCATTTTTTGGATCGGCATTTTTTGCGTAAAAATATAAACCTATTAAAAATACTACTATAAATAAAAAACATTGAAGATTCATATATATATTTAATGGGAATAAAATTGTAAAAATAAAATTGTAAAAATAAAATTGTTTTTATTTTTTCTGTATTTATTTTTCTGTTTATTTATTATAATGGTTTTTTTAAGCATTGACACTAAAAATTATCTGGCAAAAGGAAAAAATGGTAAAACAAATATACAGCTATTAAATGAAATTATAAAAGAAGACCCAAATAACAAGGTATTCATTCTTTTTTATATGAATGGGTGTGGACCTTGTAACGCTACGAGACCAGAATGGAAAAAACTTGAAAATATTTTAAAAAAATTTGAAAATGATTTAACTGTCGCAATAATAGATATAGACCATACTCTATCAGACAAGGTGAAAGGTTTACAAAATGTGCCTAATAGTTTTCCGACAATGAGATATATGACAAATAACAATAAAACTGTCGAAAATTTTGAAGATAGTGAAATACAAGATAAAAACAGAACTATAGATAATTTTGCTGAATGGATAAAAGTTAAAACGAAAAACCATAACCATAATACCAGTCAGTCTAGACATAAAGGAGGTAAAAAATGGAGAAAAGGCAAAAAAGGTGGAAAATGGTCTAGAAAATATAAAAATAGCATCAACTGTCGAACACCTAAAGGCTTCTCTCAAAAACAATATTGTAAATATACGCGTAAACGTCGTGCATAATTAATATATTATGAGTTCAATAAAAGAAAATAAATATATTAAAAAATTGAATAAATTTTTTATAAATTTGAATATTTATAAATGAGATAAATACAAATTGTTATAATTAAACAATGGAACACGTTTTTAGAATTTTTGATTTTAACGTTTATAATGATAAAAACTCTATGGCTACTTTTTATGGAGAACAGCAAAATACATATAAAGATACAAATTGTTTCTTTATACAGATATTCGGTGTAGACGACCAAGGACTTACGTATTCATTACTTGCTGAAGGTTATAAGCCATTCTTCTACGTAATGGTAAACGATAAATGGACCATTAAAACAAAAGAAAATTTTATAACACATTTAAAGGAAAAAATGGGTAAGTACTACAGTGACTCCATTACAAAATGTAAAATAATTAAACGCAAAAAGTTGTACGGTTTTGATAACAGAAAAGAACACAAATTTATTTATATTGAATTCGCAAATTTAACGGCATTTAATAAAGCAAAAAACTTTTGGTATACTGATTATGATGAAGGACATACTCTATTGAAAGACGGATACAGATTTAATAATACGGATATACTACTTTATGAAGCAAATATTCCGCCACTATTACGATTTTTCCATATAAAAAATATTAGTCCTTCTGGTTGGATCGCTGTAGTAAAAAAAATGGCAACCGAGATTAAAGGAGACGGTAAAACAGCAAATTGTGACTACGAATTAAAAATAAATTATAACGATATTGTAGCTCTTAATGATAAGGAAACTAGAGTGCCATATAAAATAATGAGCTTTGATATTGAGGCTAGTAGTAGCCACGGAGATTTTCCTGTTCCTATTAAAACATACAAAAAATTAGCTACAAATATTATTGAATATTTTGAAAATTTAAAAATGGACCTTACCAAAGAGTTATGTAAAAATATTTTAAGGAGAATCATATTGGCTGCGTTTGGATATGAAAAAATGGAACAAATTGATATAGTATATCCTAAAACAAAAGAAAAAGTAGATAAAAAAGAGAAAGTGCAAAAGTTGTGTGAGATTTGGTTAGAGTCAGAAGTGAGAAATTTAGGTGGGAATACCGATTTTAGTAAAGCGAACACTTTAGAGGCTTTATTTGAAAAAATGGGCGCCCAAGATGAGGAAGACGAAGGCGATGAAAACAATTTCAAAGGTCATATTAAGAGCTACAATGACACGAAGGCGACCATAGTGGATGTACTTTGCGACAAAAATTTTGAACGTGAAGGAAAATTAAATGAACTAAATATATCATTAAATAGTAAATTTCCTAAGCTGGAAGGAGATAAAGTTACTTTTATAGGCTCTACATTTATGAAATATGGAGATAAAGACCCTTATTTTAATCACTGTATTGTATTAAATACGTGTTCCAATATTCCCATAGAAAATTCTGTAATTGAAAGCTACAATTTAGAAAAAGATGTTTTACTCGCTTGGCAACAACTCGTTCAAAGAGAAAATCCCGATATTATTATCGGTTATAATATATTCGGGTTTGATTACCAATTTATGTTTCATCGTGCTGAGGAAAATAATTGTGTTGAAGATTTCTTAAAGCTATCCAGAAATAAAGACGAAGTTTGCGGAACAATGGATAAAGACGGATATAAATGGAAAATAGAGGAAAGCACTATACAAATAGCAAGCGGTCAACACGATTTACATTTTATTAAAATGAATGGTAGACTTCAAGTAGATTTATACAACTTTTATAGAAGAGAAGCTAATTTAATTTCGTATAAATTAGATTATGTAGCTGGTAATTTTATTGGCGATTTTATAAAAAATATAGAGTATTCACAATATACAGGTGAGAATGAAAAAAGTATTTCAATCATTAAAACTTCGAATATGACAGGGCTTTTACTCGGTAGTTACGTACACTTCGAAGAAATAGGGCATTCAGTAGATTATTATGATAATGGTGCGAAGTTTATCGTTTTAAACATAGACAAAACAATCAATACTTTCGTAATTGACGGCATTATTAAACCCGATTTAAATAATAAAAAAGTGCGCTGGTGTTTAGCTAAGGATGATGTTACACCTAAAGATATTTTCCGAATGTCAAATGGTACAGCAGATGATCGCTCTGTAATCGCGAAATATTGTATTCAAGACTGTAACCTAGTACATTATTTATTTAATAAATCGGATATTCTTACTGGTTATATTGAGATGGCGAAAATTTGTAGTGTTCCAATAAACTTTTTAGTTATGCGAGGTCAAGGTATTAAGCTGACGAGTTATATTGCTAAAAAATGTAGAGAGAAACGCACTTTGATGCCTGTAATAGAAAAGGGTGGTCTAGATGAAGGATATGAGGGAGCAATTGTTTTAGATCCAAAATGTGATTTATATTTAGATAATCCTGTTGCGTGTGTAGATTATGCGTCGCTTTACCCTAGTTCTATGATTAGTGAAAATTTATCACACGATAGTAAGGTATGGACGGTTGAATATGATCTAGCTGGCAATATTGTAGAAGAATGGGGGGAGAAAAATGAAATAGGTGAGTACACTTATGATAATTTACCAGGATGCGAATATGTAGATATAACGTATGACACTTATAGATATCATAGAAAACATCCAAAGTCAGCAGCTGAAAAAATAAAATGTGGATATAAAATTTGCCGTTTTGCACAACCAACACATTCGGATGCCAGTGATAACGAGGGAATTATGCCTTCCATTTTGAAGGAGCTATTGAAAGCAAGAAAAGACACCAGAAAACTAATTCCTTTACAAACAGACGAATTTATGAAAAATGTATTGGACCAGCGTCAATTAGGTTATAAAGTTACAGCGAACTCACTTTACGGACAGTGTGGGGCAAAAACAAGTACATTTTATGAAAAAGATATTGCTGCGTGCACCACTGCTACAGGAAGAAAGTTACTAACTTATGCGAAGCGAATTATTGAAGAATGTTATGGGAATAAAATTTGTGAAACGAAAGAATACGGACCTGTTTTGACTAAGGCAGAATATATATACGGTGATAGTGTTGCGTTTGATACACCTTTGTATATTCAGGTAAATAATATGATAGAAATTATAACTATATATGATTTAGGTATTAAATATGGAAATAATAATTGGATAAAATGTTCTGAACCTGGAAAACAAGAAAAAGAATTTTGTGAATTAGAAGGAGTTGAAACCTGGTCTGATAAAGGGTGGACTAAACTACATAGAATTATTCGGCATGAATTAGCTCCACATAAAAAAATGGTTTATATAAGAAGTAAATATGGTTCTGTAACTGTAACAGACGATCATTCACTTTTAACTAAAGATGGAAAAGAAATATCTCCCAATGATGTAGAAATAGGAAGTGAATTATTAGTTCGTCGCATTCCGAATATATTTAAAGATAATTGTTCTTGGTTAAAAGGCATTCCATATTTTAACAATAATTATACAGCTGAATATCGTAGAAGTTTATTTATTAATTATTTAGATAAAATCATAGGCGAAACAAATTACAACGTAAAAAAAGGAAGCAATATACATTTATTATATGATTATGATTTTGATAGTTGCACTATTGCTGAAATATTTATAACCGCGCAAATGTTCGGGTTTAATATAGAAATGAATTCTGATGAAGATACAGACGAAGGTATAATAGTTTATACAAATCATACTTGTAATGGTGGTTATGGAATTTATCGTAAAAGTCCACTTTTGTATAAAGATGATTATACAGAAGGCTATTTAGAAAACTGTGTAGACAATACATATGAAGAATTGCCGTATGTATATGATTTAACAACTGATAATCATCATTTTGCAGCAGGAATTGGTAATTTAATCGTTCATAATACAGATTCAGTATTCTTCACGTTTAATTTACAGACACCAGACGGTAAACCAATTCGCGGAAAAGAAGCACTCGAAATTACGATTGAACTAGCACAAGAAGCAGGACACTTGGCGTCTAATTTCTTGAAAGGTCCGCACGACCTAGAATATGAAAAAACGTTTATGCCCTTCTGTCTACTATCTAAAAAGAGATATGTTGGTATGCTCTATGAAACCGACCCGAATAAAGGAAAAAGAAAAGAAATGGGAATTGTATTGAAAAGGCGTGATAATGCTCCAATTGTAAAAGATATTTACGGCGGCATAATTGATATATTAATGAAAAAACAAAATATAAAAGAAGCTATTGATTTCTTAAAATCGTGTTTACAAAATATCGTTGATGAGAAATACCCAATGGATAAATTAATTATTACTAAATCGTTACGTTCTGGATACAAAAATCCGCAAAGTATCGCACATAAAGTGTTAGCAGATAGAATAACAGCGAGGGACCCAGGTAATAAGCCGAGCTCAGGAGATAGAATTCCGTTTGTCTATATTTCCACAAATGATAAGAAAGCATTACAAGGAGATAAAATAGAAACGCCTACATTTATTACAGAAAATGGTCTTAAAATCGACTATTCTTTTTATATTACGAACCAAATAATGAAACCAGTCCAGCAAGTATTTGCGTTAGTCCTTGAAAAAATATGGGACTTACAAGGAAAAACTTTAACAAAAGGTAAAAAATTTAAAAAAGAAATAGGATTATTAAGGAAATCTACACAAGAAGATAAATTTGAAGATAAATTAGAACAACTAAGAAATAAAGAAGTTAAAGCTTTGTTATTTGATGATTATTTAAGAGTGACAAATAATGAAAAAAATGGCGTCCAAAGTTTAACAAAGTTTTTCATAAAAATATAAAAAAATTAACTATAAAATATTTATCCATTATAAAAAATATAATAACTATACATCTTATATAATGAAAAGTAGAAGGAGATACAATAAAAAAAAAGTGCGTATAGAAAAAAAAGACAAAACTTTAGTAGAACGCGTAGAGGTGGACTTTTAGTATATAATAGTAAACCTTTTTTTTCCAAGGAGACTTCTGGGCCAGTTACAAAAAATAGTTTAAATGATGATATAGAAGAATCTCAACGCGTTACCAACGACTTGAGTGAAAACTCACCGGTTTTTGATTACGATAAATATGCAATGAGACCAGACATATATAGATATGATGGATATTTGGAAGGAAAAGAAGAACCTAAAGATTTGGAAGAAGATACACTACCACCCCCAGCTGGTGGAAGAAGAAGAACTAAACGCAGACACCATAAAAGAAGACAATAAGTATTCAAAATAAATAATATTTTTTTTAAATTTATTATTTATTAACTAAATATCTAAACTAGTAACGCGTTTGCTTGACTCGTTGCCGATTGTGCGAATAATTTTGCTACATGCAAGTTTAAGCTATTAATTGTATTTTCCAGAGCACTCACGCGTTCGGCAAGTCCATTTAATTTATCTTTTTCGTTAAGAATGATATCGATGCTTTCTTCTTCTTCGCTAGAATCAGTAAGTGAAGGCGTTAAAATATCTTCCGTAATACAATTATTTTCATAAGCCTGCGACTGATAAGCTTGCGACTGATAAGCTTGCGAACTAAATCCTCGCGCTTCTTCCCAACTACTAATAAAGCCCTCAGCTTGTAACTTAAATAAAATAGCTCTCATACTCCTCTTATGTCTTGTAGCAATTTCATCTACAGATAACTCCAAAAGTTCATATTCACGTTGAAGAGTCAATACTTCATTTACAGACCATTTATTATGGTGTCTCATAGTAGTAATAGTTTCAACAGACATTTTATTATTAATATTATTATTATTATTATATCTTTATATTATTTTGAAATATAATAAATAGCGTTTAACCCTCTATATATTTTTTTGTATTTTAAACCTTTTCTCATTTAAACCGCACATTAATAAAGTATTTGAATTTAAAGATATTTTAGTATAAAGATATTATAATGAATTTAGAATATGAAATTGTATATGTTAAAAATAAAGAATATATTTATGTTCTAACAATCAACGTTGATAATGATAATGTATTAGATTTATCTATATTTGAAATAGAAGAATGGACGCATTTAACAAAAATTAGCAAAGTATTTGAAGATGCTGTAGTTAATTTAGATGTAGAAATATCGTTAAGACCTTATATAAATGTTAGCAAAGATATAAAAAAAGGCGCTTATTATTTATATTACTCTCCATTCTGTCACTGGAAAGGTTTTAATGACCTTGAATATGAAATGCTAGAAATAAATGATATTTATGAAGTTGTATTTAATTTAGTTAGAGAAGATAAAAAAATAACTATAAATAAATTTAGAAGATGGGTTACAGATAATTATACAAATATTCAAACGCATTATGATAATTTATTAAATAATAAAATAAATTTGTTTATTCCGTTTAGTTAAACGGGCAATTTAAATGAGAAAATGTGTAAAATTACTATAAAAAATGTGGTTTTTGTCATTAAATATAAAAATCAATTTAAAACCATTATAAAATATTTTTTCATTTATTTATTTTTTACGACCAATTATCAATATATTCGTGCATACCCAAGTTCCCAGTATAATCCACATATTATCAATAATGTCCGCACCATTATATACGATCCATCTTAATCCTTGGCAATGCGGCGCCATAGTCATAAATGGCGACATAAAAAATCCAATATATGTATTTGGAACACAATAAAAAATATATAAATGTGAGGCAAAATAGTGTAATAAAATCCATAAAATATACACACCTGAAACCTTAAAAACAATTATTACATTTTTTTTTATACAGGTTGCGGTTGCATTTGTATTTTTTTGAATTTCATTTTCATTAGTATTTTCGTCAACATAAGTAACTTCTTGGTCTTGTTCTTCGTTTTCCATTTATTAAATATAAATATAATTGTAAAATTATATTTAATATATTTTTTTATTATCTTCTTCTACGAAATGCTGATATTAAATTATACAAGGTTTGAGGGTCTGATAACTCGGTTAATCTATTACCAGAAATATCGCGAAATGTATTTAATAAATTTTCGCTATTAAGTAACTGGCTAATCGTATCAATAGTTCTCTCTACATTTTCTGTAGAAATATTATTTGCATTTGTCTGTCTTCTTTGAGGTCTAGACGTTTCTTGTTCTAATAAATTATTCGACACATCTGTATCTGTATTAAACAAACCAGAAGATGATGCTGTTTCATTAAAATTTCTTATATCATATCTACATACAGGACAAGCGCAATGTGACCTAAACCAAGTATTCAATTGTTCTGTGTTAAATATATGTCCGCAATGACGAATAACTGTAACCATATCATTATCACTAAAATTTTCGAGAGAAATCGGACAGGACCTGTTTCTGGGTGTAACAATATCGCAATATCTTACTCGTCTTGTTCCTGCTTCAATTTGCGACTGTGTTGGATATACTTCTACAGGTTCAAAAAATGTTCGAAACAGTCCCATTAAATTATTTGTGTCAGCAGTAGTATTATTGTTTCTCTCTAAATCTGTTAAACGAATATCAAAAAGTGGAACAGTTAAGCTATATTCGTCGACAGTTGTATTATTTCTAAATATATTTTGATTACTATAACGAGTTCTGTTACGAGTACCATTACTGTGTCTAGGATATAATATACTTGTTATTGTATTCCTTATATCATTGTTGTATTCGGTCAATAAATTTATTTGCCTTAAATTATCGTTATACATATTATTGAGTATATTTATAAGCAATAAATGTTCGTTACTCATATTTACATTCATATTTGTATTTGTTGATGAAAATCCGCTCATTATATAATATATATTAAATATGTTTAAATGTATTACAACTAATTAATATATCTTAAAAATGTTTAATTGTGAAAAATATAGTGGCAAAGGTCTTAGTGGTTTGGTTAACTTGGGAAATACTTGTTTTATTAATTCTTGCGTTCAAGTACTATCTCATACTTATGAATTAAACGATTTTTTGGAAAAAGAAACATATAAAAAAAAATTAAATAATAAAGTTGATTCTGCCCTCTTATTAGAATGGGACGAATTAAGAAAAATATTATGGACTAATAACTGTGTCGTGTCACCTTGTAAGTTTTTAGGTACTATCCAAAAAATAGCCAGAATAAAATGTTTAGAGTTATTTACAGGATTTTCTCAAAATGATTTACCTGAGTTCCTCTTATATTTGATTGATTGTTTTCATAATGCTTTATCGAGAGAAGTAGTAATGACTATTTCAGGAACACCCGAGAACGAAACGGACAATTTAGCGGTTGAGTGTTTCAATATGATTAAAAATATGTATTCAAAAGATTATTCCGAAATATGGAATTTATTTTACGGAGTTCACGTATCAGAAATAACGAGTCTAGAAACAGGCAATACATTAAAATTAACGCCTGAACCTTATTTTATGCTTGATTTACCGATTCCATTAAATAATAAATCGCCATCCCTAATAGATTGCTTTGATCTTTATGTTGAAGGAGAGGTTCTTGAAGGTGATAATGCGTGGTATAATGAGAAAACAGAGAGAAAAGAAAATATCAGGAAAAAAATCGTTTTCTGGTCCTTCCCAAATATATTAGTAATTGACTTAAAGCGGTTTAATTCTAACGGACAAAAGAAGCAAACGCTAGTTTCATATCCTTTAGATAATTTAGATTTATCAAAATACATTGTTGGATATAAAAAAGACCGCTACATTTATGAACTATACGGTGTGTGTAACCATAGCGGAAATGTTTTAGGAGGACACTACACTTCCTATATTAAAAATGCCAATAACAAATGGTATCACTTTAACGACACTAGCGTAAGTGAGGTAGGAATAAATGAATCTATTATTTCTACAAAAGCATATTGTTTATTTTATAGAAAGAAACCCGCAAATTAAAAATCTTTTTTAACTATTTATATATTATATAAATGGAAGTAGTAAATACAACATCAACAACGGATCCAGTAAATATGTATAATTATTTAAATAGTTATGTATTAAATCCTATAGTATTTATTATTATATTTTTAATAATAGTAGCATATTACGTTTTATTTTCTTCTTTAGTAAATGGAAATAATGACGGAATAGGCGATTCGGAACGAAAAGGCGGATGGAATATAATAAGTATTATAATTATAGTTATTTTAGTCTTATTAATTTTAGTAAATGCTTTTCAATATTTTTTTAGTATAAATGTTACGGCATACGTCCAAGACCTTTTTACTTCAAAACCAAAGGTGGATATAGTTGTCGACCAAACGGCATATGAACCTTCTATAGTTCCAGAAATAAAATTTAGAAAACAAGTATTTAATATACCTGGTAACTATTATAATTATAAAAATGCGGAAGCAGTCTGTAAAGCATATGGTGCGAATATAGCTACATACGACCAAATAGAAAAAGCATATGATAACGGCGCGGAATGGTGTAATTATGGATGGTCGAAGGGACAAATGGCATTATTTCCTACTCAAAAACGCACTTTTGACAGACTGCAGACGATAAAAGGACACGAACACGATTGCGGAAGAACTGGTGTTAATGGCGGTTATATAGCAAATCCGCAAGTAAAATTTGGCGTAAATTGTTATGGATATAAACCTAAAATTACTGGCGAAGAAGAGGATTTAATGGAAAAAGCTACTCCATATCCAGAAAATAAACAAGACATTGCGTTTCAAAAGCGAGTTGACTACTGGAAAAATAAAATAGACGAAATATTAGTTTCGCCTTTTAATTATAATATTTGGAGTGAATTATGAAAGCGTACTTTGTAACAAAATAACCAAAAAAAAAGATAAAAAATAAATAAAAGTCATAAGTATATAAATTTTTATACAACAATATACTTGAAACAATATGTAGGACAAAGCACGTAAATTACGGAGTAAGTGTTTAGTTTTTTCTAATTTTAAAAAATATATACAAAAATTATTAACTATTATAAATCCATCATAGTAATTTAATATAGCTACAGTATATTCACCGTTTTTAAGTAATTTGTTACGACATATAGGACAAGAATTATTGAATTCGTGCCATTTTTTTAAACAACTTTTATGTATAAACCCATCGCATAGACATAATTTAAAATAATATGGATTTAAATTTAGTTTTATTAGTGCGTCATTATCATCATTATAGTTACTATTGTTAACGAATTCATAACAAATAAAACATACATCTTCTTTATCCTTTTCTTCTTTATTATCTTCTTCATATGGCTCATATGTTCTAAATAGCATATTATATTATATTAGATGTATAATTTAATGTAATAGTTTTATTATTTTATAACTTTTATTTTATTTCTTTTACTTTTATTATTTTTGTTTCCTTTTAAAAACTTTTTAGATAATTTTTTTCTTTTTTGTTTATACGTATTTTCGTGTTCGCTTACAAGCTTAATAAGTTTGTCGTGAATATCTTCGCTCACTACTTTTTTGCCCCCTTGAGTCTCTTCATCTTCTTTACTATCGTCTTCTTCATCATCGCTACTATCATTATATGCTCCTCCTGCCATTTTATTATGGTAAGACAAAGCCCAATTAGGAACCACTAATGAATTAAAAATATCAGATACATTTTGATAACCACCTGTTTGGTTTTGGTTTTTGTCTCCATTTAACGTTATTATTGGAGAGAATCCACCTTTCATTAATATTGAATTCACGCTAAATCCTCCTGTATGTATATTATTATCATTATCGTTATTAAAAACCATATCTCCGCCATCAATGTAGCTCATATATAAAATAGTTATATAATATTTAATTGTTATTAAACCGCTTTATTTCAGGAATAATTTTTGAACTACGTTTTTGTTTGATATGTTCCATTATTAATTTTACTTGTGACTCATTTTTAATTACTTCTCCTAAACATTTTTCTAAATATTTAAACGTTAATTGTTCTGTAACTCTTATGTTTGTAAATTTTAATTTATCATTTCCTATTTGAACTGTAGAATTAGTTAGGTTATTATTTGATACGTGTGCCGTTATATTTTCTTCCAAATCTTTTTTTTTCTCTCTAAGTTCTTTTACTTTATCATTTAGTTGCTTGAGTTGGTTATCATAAGCGACCCATTGCTGTATTTGGCTATTAAAACTCATTTATTAAATATAAAATATAAATTTATAATAAAATATAAATTTATAATTAAATACTTAAAAGTTATTAAATATTTATATATTTTTTAACGATTTTTTTTTGTTTTATTAGCATAATAATTATGCATTCCAAAAATAGTTAAAGGAACAACTCCTTTTTCTAAAAGGGGTAACAAACCGAGCGAGCCACCTTTCTTTCCTTTAATGGGATATCCGTTGTTTAATGCTAAAAGAGTAAAAGGAACAGCTGCCTGTTGTAAAACAGGTCCTATTCCTAATAATCCTCCTTTTTTTCCTCTTTTCCCTCCTGATTGGATTAACTGTAAATTTTGCGGGGTTGGTTGGTTTACGAGCTGAGCGTTTTGTCCTTGAACCCCAAAAATTATATTTGATGGGTTTCCATTTTGGGCGAAAACTCTGTCAAATTGAGCGTTTGTTCCTCCGTTTACGTAACTACCATAAGAAGCAGCTGAACTATAATTACTACCTCCTCTCATTTTATGGCTACAGCCTCTTTTATGGCTACCGCCTCTTTTATGATGACTTCCTCTTCTTTTTGTCATTTATATAAATGAATGAGAATAAAAATTAAATTATATATTTTTGTTAAATATAATAAAATACTTAGACATTTTTACCCACATTAAAATATTTTGGAATAAATTGTTTATTGAGTAATAACGACATTAATATTATAAACATAACTAAATTAACAACAAAAATCGTTAATAATAACGTCGCCACTATATAAATATATGGTTTTATTTCATATAATACAATATTTATTACAGGTTTAATAAGAGTTTTTATCTCTGTTTTTATATCATCCCTCTTTAAAATATTTAAACATTGCTGAACTAAAGTTTCTTTCATAAAAATAATAAATATTTATTTATTTTTATTTATGCGTGTTAAAATGTATAAATATTTCTATATTTTCATTAAATAATGGAAAATATAATTAAACCCAATGATTCTTTTGATTTTACAAAATTATCTTTATCGCATCCATTAGGAATACAAGGAGGCGCATATTTTACTAAAATTGAATATAATGCTAGACCTTTATATATCCAAACTAATAAAAGTCTTACTAAGCAGGGTTTTGTTAAAGCCGGTAAAAAATATTATTGCGATTTAATGTTTGATAAGGGCTCTGAAATTTTAATAAACTGGTTTGAGAATTTAGAAGAAAATTGTAAAAAACTTATTTACGGAAAAAAAGATACGTGGTTTGAAAATAGTTTAGAAGAGAATGACATAGAATCAGCATTCAATTCTGTTATGAAAATTTATAAATCAGGTAAATACTATTTAGTAAGAACCAACGTAAAAAATAATTCTTCAAATATGCCTTCTATTAATATTTACGACGAATATGAACGTGCTTTAAGTATGACAGATATTACACCAGACACTAATATTATTACTATTTTAGAAATACAAGGTATTAAATTTTCTACCAGAAATTTTCAGATTGAGATTGAATTAAAACAAATTATGGTATTAAATAATGAACCTATATTTAACAGTTGTTTAATTAAAACCAATAAAAATATTAATAACGAAAACAATATTAATAACGAAAACAATATTAATAACGAAAACATTATTAATAACGAAAACAATATTAATAACGAAAACAAAAAAACTATTAATGAAATTAATGCACTTCCACCTATAAATACTTTAGGAAATACACAAAATATTATAGATGTTGATACCGAAATAAACGAAAGCATAGATACTGATAAAGATGTAGATGTAATTGAAAGTATAGATACAGATAATAAAAAAGACACTATTTTAGAATCTGTAGATGAATTTTTAAAAGAAGATAAAAAAAAAGAAAAAGATGAAGACATATCTTTAGACATAAAAATAGAAGATTTGGACGAAGTTTTTGAAGAAAACTCAAATTCATTAGAAGAAATAAATGTCGATTTAAAGCTAGAGAATTTAGAAACAATTCAACTAAAAAAACCAAACCAAGTTTATTTTGAACTTTATAAGGAAGCCAGAAATAAAGCGAAACAGGCGAAAAAAAATGCGATATTAGCATATTTGGAAGCGAAGAATATTAAGAAAACTTATTTAATCGATAATATCAATGATAGTGATAGTGATTTTGATGCCGAAATTGAAGATGTTTCAGAAAGTGAATTAGAAGGATTATAAGTATTTTATTTTTATCCAAATGTTTAGAATAATTAATATGTATTTTAAAAATTATTTTATCATTAATTTTATATAATGTCTTTGTCTCTAAAAAAGCTATGGAATGACTATGGAATCGGAGCTATTATAGTTTTATTAATTGTCGCATATGGAGTTACAATATTTGCTGGCTATTTAAGCTCTAAAGGATTACCTGGTAACGAATACAATTCGCAAATGCAACCCCAATATAAAAATACCAATGCTATGGCTAGTGTTGGTGTAAAGCCTTCTGACCCTAATGGAAACGAAGTTTTTGCCTCCGCTAATGGTGTCCAAACTAGCACACCTGGTGTCCCTTCATCTTGCTCTACCCCTAATATCCAAAATCCCGCCGAATTGTTACCCAGAGATAGCAACTCACAATGGGCCCAATTAAATCCTTCTGGTAAGGGCGAACTCGCTAACGTTAATTTGTTAAAGGCTGGATACCATATTGGTATCGATACTGTCGGACAAACTTTAAGAAATGCTAACTTACAAATTAGATCGGAACCACCAAATCCACAGCTTAATGTGGGGCCCTGGAACCAGACAACAATTTCTCCAGATTTTCAAAGAATTCCGTTAGAATTAGGTGTGGGTCCTCAATAAAAAACATTAGTTTTTAAATTTATGGTCTCGTCAGTCTCATTTAACTTATAATATCAAAATCTTTATAGTCGTCTTTTTTACACATATAAATATTTTGAACTCTACATTCGTCAGTAATCTTTTCAATATTAATTTGTAATTCATTTAACCAATAATATTTATTTTTACACCTTTTCTCATTTAAAACGCCCATTTTATTTACGCAAATGTAAAACCACATAATCCACTTTTATATTTTATTTCATTCCATGATACTGTGTAAATTTCTAAAGGGTCGTTACCACTAAGTGTAGGTTCTTCATCATTATTTAATATTCTTATTTTTACATTAACCATATCTAAAATGGACATATTAATACATCCTATTAAATTATTACTTATAAAATTTTCTTCAATATTAAATCCAAAATAACTTAAATTTTCTCCAATATCTTCTCCATAAATATTTATTAAGTTATTATCATAATCTAAACATTTTATAGTATCATTAAAAGTAATTAATATACTAAGTATTTTTCGTTTTGGAAATTTAATAATAATACCCTGTGTTAAAAATTGAGGGTTAATTATACTTTCATAATCACAAAAATTATACGGTTCATATACAGAACCCGTTAAATTAATTTTAAAATCATTAATGCTTTTTATATTATAAGTTTTATCCGTAGTTGCGACTTTTTTTCTTCTATCAACATCTAAAACATATGTATCTAATACCATATCTACTATGGCGTTTTCATCTAATCCTTTTATGGATACCGTAAAAGGCGAAAATAGTAATGCTATTAAAGGAATTTTATGTGTTAATAATACATCTTGTGGAAATCCAATAAAATAATTATCATATTCTTCACTTTCATAATTAGAAATTTTTGTTTTATTATTATTATAATTCAATAAAAAAGAAAATGGTATTTTATAAGTAGTTGTATAACCGAATTCAATACTTAAATAAAGTTTTTTTAATTTAGGTATATTATTAACATTAGTAATAAATCCTTTTATTTTTAGTAAATCTCCTTGTTCTCTAAATTTATCTTCTGCTTTATCAGATATTCTAACAACGGATGGAGTAATCACTTGTTTCTCAATATTCATATCTTGACATCCTTTTAACAAAAGTAATCGAATTTTGTTAAACATAATATATACTTTTTGTCATTATTCTTTAATATGTTTTTTATAAAAACATATTACACCTTTTTACATTTCAAACGCCTATTATTTATTAATAAATTTCATAAATAATTAAAAAATTGATTTGTTTTTTTTTAATTTAATATAAAAATAAACCACTAACTTTATACATTCCAAAATGACAACCGCTATTGAAACATATTTGAATTCTTTATCTGACAACATACCAACCATTGATATTAGTGTTGAGGGTATTAAATCTTTGCCAGATTTAACCAGATTCAAAAATCTAAAAAAATTAATT
>Ga0209550_10000144_pt1 | contig 58736 bp, 57 predicted proteins | sample LauGreSuBDMM15SN_2_FD_187567 | JGI IMG/M metagenome (GOLD analysis project Ga0209550, IMG submission 187567) | Freshwater lake microbial communities from Lake Michigan, USA - Su13.BD.MM15.SN (SPAdes) (version 5) | ecosystem: Environmental > Aquatic > Freshwater > Lake | place: Lake Michigan... | reverse complement strand
ATTCAGAACATTCTATATTAAATTTTTTATTCATTATTTTTAAAAATTCTTTTACAGTGTGTTTTCCACTTTTTTTTGCTCCAACGCCATCATAATATACATATTCAACCATTATATAAATATATATATAAAAATCGGCATTTAAAATATTAATATATTTAATGACATTTACATATAATATTTTGTTTGTAAGTATGATTATTATCCTTTAAATAATTACCGCATTTCAAACAAAACATACACATTTTACATATTATACCTAGATCGCGTAAATCATGCAATCGAGTATCATGTAGTAGATGACTGTGTGTATCATTTTGAATGAGAATAAAAATCCATTCTGATGGTGTTGTCATTGGATTAGAATAATATTCAGCATTAGAATTACACTTTAGCATAGATATCATATTATTTTTAATTTTTCTTGACTTGTGAATTATATCGTGAAATATAAATGGTTTTATATAATTAATAACTTCATCTGGAATAGGTAACATATTCATAATTAATATTTTTTCTATAACACTCATAATATATTATTTTACATAAATACATTAAATATAATATATTTCAATTTTTAAAAAAATATTATAGTCTATGTCTTCTGGCTAAATAAGCACCCGCATTGGTTCCCACCATTCCATAACCGCTATGTGGTTTATAAATATAATTTTTACTATAAGTATAACACAAATTATTTTGGCAATTATTATATTGTTTTCCATAATCTAAAGGAATATTTCCAAAGATTGTACTCAAGTTATTAGCTTTATTTAAAGCTGTAGTTGGATAGGAAACAGGCATTTATTATTAGACATTATTTAATTTTTAATAAAGAAATTAATTTATGGAATGAAAGTAATTAAAAACTTCAACCTCCACCACAACTACCACATCCTGCTCGTGCCCCTTCAATACGCCCAATCATAGATGTATTTAAATCCATACGCAATCTACGAATAGTGGATTTTTTATTTAGAACTTGACGAGAATTATTTGGTGTATTGGCATTAAAAGTTAGTCTATTAAAGGAACCAATTCCATTTCCATTATCAATAAACATAGGCAAACGAACACTAGTATATACCATTGTTATATAAATAAACAATATTTTAATTATTTATTTATAATTATATAGGGTAAATAGAAAAAAAAAATAATAATATAAATTTTTTGTTTTTTCTAAATATAAAAATGAAAAATATAAAAAATATAAAAAATATAAAAAATATAAAAAATTTATATTATTATTAAAAAAATAAAAATATAAAAAAATATAAAATATAAAATACCTAGTTATTAAAAATTTCACTTGATTTTAAAGTACACAAATAATCATCATCACTATTGACTATATTAATTAGTTTATTAAGTGAGGTATTACATGGAGGTTTGGTATAAAATTGTATGTAAGGAATAGTAGTATTAATAATACTTCCATTAATTAATTCTACTTGGTAATCAACACCATTAATTTCTTTAATAATTCCTTCTTCATTCTTTCCATCAACACTAACAAATACTTTTTGATCTATTTCAAATTCATAATGAACGTCATTTACAATAGAATTATTATTTTGATAAAATACATCTACGTCTCTTTTTGGTCCACAAACACAACCACTTACAATATTTGTTTTCACTGTCTTTCCTCCATAAACAGGATACGCTCTATTAAATGGAATTGGTAATCCAAAACCAGGAGGTATAACTCCAGTACGGTAAGGAGCCTTTCCTTTAAGTCTATTCAAGTATCGATTATAAGAATTATGTTTAATATCACACCCGGTTCCTCCTGGATTATTAGCTCCAGGTCTATGACGCACAATCGATCTTTTATAACTACTACCATGATAAGTAGAACCAGATGCAGTTGCATTTTTCTGAATAGAAGGAGAACTACGATCACTCATTTGGTTCCAATTTACACCTGGACTAGCCAAATAATAAGATCCATTTACGTTAATGGGTTGATATACCTTAGATGGAGGTTGATAAGCATTCAATCCTGCCAAATTACTAGTATACATACTGGCATATACTCCTACAGTGTTTTGAATATGCTTTAAACGTTGGTATTGATTTGCGGGAGTATTAGAATTCAAATTAGTATCACATGTGCGTAATCTATAATACACGGTTGCTTTTCCATTATAGCTATTATTGGCAAAATTAAGTTGATTTGTAACAAGAGCAGTTTTTCCAGTTAGAACCATTATATAATTATTTATATAATAAATTATAAATAAAAAATTATAAATAAAAAATTATAAATAAAAAATTGAATTATCTCAAAATAATATCAGTTATTAAATAAAAAGAAAAGCAAGTAATGACTTTAAATAATTATTCTCCGAAAAAAACATGTACTTATTGTCTAAAAAAATATACGAATAAAACATCCTTGGATAAACATATATTAATTTGTTGTTTATTATATAAATCTAAACGACAAATTAAAATAGAAGAGGAAGAAAGTCAAGATATTCCAACGTATAAAGAATTATGCATTATCATAAGTGAATTATATACCAAAGTAAAAAAATTGGAAGAAAAAGGGGAATTATATGATAAATATATGAATAAAATGAAAAAAAAAATCAATATAATAGATTGGTTAAATTCCAATATTAAACCCAATTCCTATTTGGATGATTTTATAAATAACCTAATTATATTAGAAGATGAAATTATATTTATGATGAATAATACATTTATGGATACATTATATAAAATATTAGATGAAAATATTAACCAAAGGAATAATCATCACAATCAAATTCCAATTCCAATCTTTTGTTCTAATCATAAAATCAATTTATTTTATATTTATTCAAAAGAAACATCAGAAACATCAGATCCAAAATGGACGGAATTAAATAAAAATCAATGTATACAGATATTCAACATAATTTATGCAAAAATATTCAAAAAATTAATGGAATGGAAACAAAAGAATGAGGATCAGTTAATTAAAAGCGAACAATTAGATAATTTATTTATGAAAACCATGGTAAAAATATTGGCAGTAGATTTTAAACATGAACAAACCTTATCTAAAGCAAAGACGAGTTTATATAATATTGTAAAAACCGATATGAAACAAATTGTTGAGTATGAATTTATTTAAAAAACAATAAATTAATAGTTAAAATCAATAGTTAAAATAATCAATAATAATAATCAATAGTTAAAATAATCAATAATAATAATCAATAGTTAAAATAATCAATAATAATCAATAGTTAAAATAATCAATAGTCAAAAATTCCTTTTAAACTAATCCAATCACTACAAATATTATTATGCAATTCTGGATCAAAATTACAATTTGGATTTTCCATTATATTTATCATTCTATCAATATGATGTTTTCCACAAGCATTTTTTTCAGATAAATTTTTTAATATTTCTACATCTAGATGATAACCTAATCCAGTTACATTTGCATATATTTTTTTTAAAACTTGATTATGTGATCTAAAATGATAATGAACGATCATTAAATCAGAATAAATATAATTAGATACAGGAACATGATTTCCATGATCGAACTGAAAATTTTTATCTACATTTTTATTAACAATAAAAGTTTTTCCATAATCTACAACTTCACCACTAAAATGATTACTTACTAAACAGTGGGTAAATTTTTTTAAACCTTCGTCATTATTTGTTTTTAATGGTGAAAGATAATTCATTTTAAATATTCCAATATTAAGTTGATATAAATGTTCCAAATAAGAATTAATATTATGTTTGCTTACTGTATTATTATCTTTATTATGGAAAATAATAAATTCATCAATATCTAATGGAATAAAAATATCACAGTTGGTATTTTTTGAATAATAAGTAGTATATTCCCCTTTCTTTTGATAATCATCTTCTTGTTTTAAAAATATACCTTTGGATAAATATTCTTTACAAATTTCATAAGTATTATCATTAGAAAAATTATCAATAATATATAAATTACTATAACCAAAAAGATTTCCATGATATTCAATCCATTCTCTTATAACATCATCTTCATCTTTAACCATTGTAAAAATAACTGTTTTAACCATGATATTATATAATTTTATAAAAAATTTTCAAAAAAAAACTAAATTTTCAAAAAAAAAACTAAATTATAAAACAATAACTAACTTATATATTTGTTTTTAAATTCCTCCAACGTCATAATTGGTACATTCAAACCTTCAGCATCTAATATCTTTCCTGTCTTGTCATCTTTATCTTTTACGATAAGAACAAATGTATTTTTACTAATGGATGAACTATTTTTAGCTCCAACCTTTTTCAATTCATCTACCAAATCCTTATCTCGAAACCCAGAAACTACAATATTTTTTCCATATAGTTCATGAGAAACATCTATATCATCTTTTTTCATTAAATCATTTTTCTTGAACAATTTGTTCTCCAGATTACATTCCTTTAAAAAAGCCAAGAATGCGGGTATATTTTCCACAAATGTTTCTGCCGTTTTTTTCGCCATTCCCTTTACACCAGAAATTAATTTAATTTTTTCCTCTTCAGAAATAGAACTTGTTAATATATCAGGTAATTCTGACATAATCATTTCCAACCGTGTTTCACTAAATCCTCTACCAAATATATTGGATGCCGACATAATCGTCACAAGAGATACCTCTTCTAATTTTATTTTTATACCTTCAAAAATCTTGGTTGCCAACTTTACTTTAAATCCTTCAACTTTCAAAAAGTCATCTATATTCATTTTCAAAATAAGAGGGATACTATTATAACCAGCGTCAATAATTCTATCGACATTTCCTTCTCCAAGACCGTCTACTCCAATACCTTTAAAAAATTTAGTAATTAATTTAAGTCGGACATCATGATTGATATTAATATCTTCAATATTATCCAGTAAGACATCTACATTCGTTGCATTCCATTTATAAGAAACATCTGGCATTTTAGCAATTTCCGCTGGAACGGTAACTGATTTAATGTGTGGAATAACATCTCCACTCCTAATAATTTCAATTAAAGCCCCAATACCAATTTTATTTTCTTGTATATAAGCTCCATTAAATCCAGTAGCATATTCAATTGTTACACCACCTAAATGTATTGGTTCAATCCTAACACGTGGTTTTAAATAACCATCTTTACTTGGAGTCCAAATCACATCCACTACTTTGGCTTCTGCAATTTGATCAGATAATACCATTTTAAAAGCAAATGCATGTTCGGGATTTTTTCCTACCAGGCGATTATATATATCATTATTTGTTACAATAATTCCATCAATTTCATATTTATAATCTTTTCTCCACTTAATCAAAAGTTCAGACAATATTTCATTAGTAATATTTTGTTCTTCTTTAAATAAAACACATTCTATATTTAAATCTTGTAGAAATTTCATTTGTTCAAAAGGTTTTTTAACTGGTTCAATTAGTTCATAAGTAACAAAATGAATATCTTTTATTTTGGAACCTACTTTTTTTTGATTAATAATTCCAGCGACCATATTTCTTGGATTTGCAAATTCTCCTTTATATTTTTTATCAAATACTTCTTTTGGTATAATAAACTCTCCTCGTATAGCAATATCCTTGACATTAGGTAGTCGCAAATGAGGAATTAAATAAGAAATATCTTGACCGTATGTACCGTCACCTCGAGTATACAGACTTTTTTTACCTTGTTTATCAATAAATAATCCACTTACTCCATCTAATTTACAAGAAACAATATACGGCCCATGAAATTTTTTTTTCCAAGATACAATAGCATTGGTATCCGGTTTTATTTTATCCATTGAACCCATAAAATAAGGCAACTTTACTTTATTTTTTTGAACACTAGCCCCAATTTCTAGTAAAACTTTATTTTGTGGAAATCGTTTCTCTACATATTCTTTTATAATATCAAAGTCATTATCTGTCATTAAAGGATTATCATTATAATAAGCTTTGTTAGATTCATCAATAATATTGGTTAATTCGTCTTCATTCAAGCCTTCCAACACCTTTATTCCTTTAGACTTGAAATCTTGAATAGATTTTATAACTGAAAAAGATAAAGGTTTATCTTGTTTCATCATAATCACTTCCAACTCACCTAAAATACCAATAAATTTTTCATTTAATCTTTCCTTAGAACCACCATTCAACATTATCTTTTTATCATTAAAAAACTCTAAATTTTTTTCATGATTATTATATTGTATATTTCCATTTCCAATGTTTTCTTTCCTTTTCATTGTTTTATTAATCCCAATTATTTTTTTCTTTTTCAAAGAAATCTTTTTATCTTTACTCATTATCATTTATATAATTCAATAAATTCACAAAAAAAAAGAAACTTTAATTAAAACAAATTACAACAAAACAAAACAAAACAATAAACTAAATATACAACAACAAATTCAAATTCAAAATTCTATAAAAGCATCATATTTACAATCTCTAATATCGGCCAAAATTTCCTTCTTGTCACGAGAAGAGAGTTTTTTTTCATTCATTCTTTTTTTAACTTCCACAGTTGTTGGTCCTCCTGGCTGAGTTAATACACGTGGTAGAAATAGTGTTTCTTTTACATCTTCTTTCAAATTATCTTTTATATCAACCTTCAATCCAGTCAAATTAATTTTTAAACTTGGAATATTATAGTCTTTTTTAGAAGACTTATTTTCCAAAATAATCCAATAGCTAGGATCATCATAAACAATTCTACATCCAAGTGAATTATTCAGGCGATCATGTAAGTTAAAATTACTTGTATTTGAATACCAGTAAACAAAATGTACATATGCGCTATTATACACTTTCCCTTTTGGATTAATTTTGGCAACAAAATCAATATGATCTACCATTCCAATATCAAATCTTTCAAAGGTATGCATCATTTCCTCCTTAGTAATATGAGCTAATACAGTAGGAATATACAAGCTCTTATTCTCCAAACTAGAATTATTACTTAAAGAATTATTATTATTCATCATTGTCTAACAAACTATATTTTATTTTTATATCTTACTACAAAGATATAAAAAGCATTTCAATTTTTTTTCATAACAATACTAAATATGATTTACTTAAAATAAATAATATCAATACATTTCTCATTTTCAAATGCTCTTTTTAGTATATTTTTTCTTATACATTTTTCCTTCTTCACCACACATACTTTCTGAGCCTCTTGCTACTGAACAATAATGGGTTTCATTATTATATTCATAAATACCATTAACTAACCTATAAATTTCGTTTTCTTTTCTTGAAAATAAAGAGCATTTACCATATTTACCAGAACCATTATCTGTTATAAAATATTTACAATTAACACAAAGTTTTGGTTTCATTACTTTTAAAGATAAAATTGGCAAGAATAATATACTTAATATAGTAAAAATATATTTCATTTTAATATAAATATGAAATATATTTTAAGTTAATTTGTAATATACATATGAGAGCATTTAAAATGAAAATGAATTAACAATCTCCCAATTCAGCACCTGAATATAATAGATAATTTTTTAAATTACACTTTTTTGTTTTATTATTTTTTTTATTTTTACATACTTTGCATTTACTTATTTGTTCAAGTAATTTTTTTTCTGTCTTTTTTGACATTTTGTATGTCTTGTTTTTTAAATGAGCATTTATTTGTTTTTTAACTTCTTTACTATTCATTTCTATACTTTTTTTACACGATTTACATTTTAAAGATTTCATATAAATAGGACATTCTTCTTTAAAATTTTTATTCATGACTTCTAAGTATTGTTTTTTTGTATGGTTACCCGTTTTTACTGAACCAATACCAGTATAACAAATATTATTTTTATTCATAACTATAATATTTGTATAGATAAAATAAAAAATCATAAAAAAATACTTTACTTAATTTAAAAATCTTACACAAAACTAGTTCAAATATATACTATAAAAATCTATACTACAAAATTAACTTTTTTCGAATTCACTGGTAAAGGTCCAGATCCAGTTTCCCCACATTTCTCCTTACCTGTAATTACATCTAAGTAACTTCGTTTATCGCGATAATCTACTGATTTTTTTCTGGTAAAGATGTCGCTAATAAATTCCATCATTTTATTGTCTTTTTCATCTATCTCCCCTGTTTCACATGAACCATTATAGTTAAAAACTTCATTCAAAATTAAACGAACAAAATCACCCTCAGAATAACCCTTTCTTTTTAATGCCTCAGTGAATTGGAATACAGATGGAGGAGTAGGAATAATCACAGTTTCCTCATCATCTTCATCTTCCTCATCACTATCATATAATGTTTCCTCATCATCACTACTTTCTATCTGTTCTACTAATTCCTTACGACACAAAGGACACCCATTGTTTTGACTTAAATTCTTAAAAATGCAATAGGAATGGAAACTATGTCCACATTCCGTAGTAGTGCAGTTAATAGAAGTAATAACATCAAAGCAGATAGGGCATTCACACGACATTTTTAAAAGAATTGTTTAAAGAATTATTGTAAGAATTATTATAAGAATTATTGTAAGAATTATTTTTAAAAGTTTACTAAACCAATTTTTATTTATACACTTTGACAAGAGTTAAAAAAGTATTTCAATTTTTTTTATTCAATAGGTAAAATCGAATTTACTAAAAATAGACTTTTACTCACTGTAAATATAATTGAATATCAATCATTTAAAAATTAAACATGGAATATATATATGAGTTTTGATTTAAACCTCAACAACTATGAAAAAAAAGAATTAGAAGAAATGTTTGAATTACCTGAAAACTATAATGAAAGTATTCTAGACGAAAAAGAAATAAAACTAAAAGAATTTATATTCAACAACAATAAAATTAATCAAGATACTAAATTTAAAACTATGGAATTTATTAAAGAAGCAAAAAAAAAATTAATAATGGAAATTGGAGATGTAGTAACTGGTATAAAAAAAACATTATCTAATCTTTATAATACTAATAATAAATTACCTACTATCGATGTTATTCAAGAAACTGGACATATGGTACAAAAAAAATCAGATACTCCATATCTTTCCTCTTTTCCAAGTGATATTCATCAAGGTGTTCTTAATCCTTTAAAAAGAATAGTTCAAAATCTCACTCTAAATATTGATACACGATTTAGGGAAGATTATTTTAATACAGAATCTACTAATTATAATTTTAATTTACCTATTCGATTTTACAATATCGTAAGTATGCAATTAAGTAATATTGAACTCCCAACTTCTTTTTACACCATATCTAAACAATTAGGAAATAACTTTTTTACTATTAAATTACCAGAAACAAATGAAAGTCAAACAATTACTATCCCAAATGGTAATTACGAATACCAAGATTTAATGGATTATATTAATAACACTCTTTTTAATTTAGGAAGTAATTTCCAATATATTAATTTTTCAACGAATATTAAAACAGGAACAACTTCAGGAAGTGGTAATGTAGTAGTTTGTATTAATTCAGTGACCTATCCATCAACACAGGATTTATTCGCTTATACACTCGACTTTCAAGCTGATAAATATGGAATAGAAGATAAAAATTCCCCATTACCATTAAAATTTGGCTGGATATTAGGATTTAGAAATGGAATATATGAAAATAATGAAACGTATGTTTCTGAAGGAGTAATTGATTTATTAGGACAAAAATATGCATTTTTAGTAGTAGATGATTATAATAATAATGTTAACAATAGTTTTTATAGTGCATTTAATTCCTCTTTATTAAATAAAAATATTCTTTCTAGAATAACAATTCAGTCCGCAGGAAAATTCTCTGGATTTTCAGATAATCGATTATCTGTCAACACAAGAAATTATTATGGTCCTGTCGATATACAAAAGATACACGTACAACTCTTGGATGAATATGGAAGAGTAATGGATTTGAATAATATGGATTTCAGTTTTTGTTTGATATTACAATCTGTATATGATATTTAAATCAATATTTATAAATCAAATAAAAATATTTATCAAAGAAAATTATCTATCAAAGAAAATTATCTATCAAAGAAAATTATCTATCAAAGAAAAAATTTTATATATAAAATTATATATAAATAATGTCCTCCGCTAATTTTACACCAATTCCTGCTAAGTCAGCGTTTGGGTCTTATCAACCAATACAGTATGCGAATGATGTTACCGAAGGTAAATCGATTATTTCACAATTTTGTCCATTTAATACTAAAACATGTAACACTAATTATCAATTAAATAATTCAGGTGACTTACTTGCATTTAAAAAATATTATAGATATAAAAATAAATTTTATAAACCATATAATACCTCTAATTTGAATGTTAATTTATATACCAAATTAGATTTAAGAAATGTAAATGTATTACAAGCCAATTATCCAATTCAAACACCAACTTCTATTGATCCAAGTATCAATTTCATCGAAAATTACTCTATTGATCCAAATGGCGAACTATTTGGAAATACTAATTGTGGAATTAATAATTTTGTCAAATTTCAAAGCCCTAATTATTAAATATCATATTATATCATATATCATGTCATTTTTTTTTCAGTTTGTATTGAGAGAATTGATTGACATATTTATTTTTTTCAGCGATTGGTGAATTCTTAAAATAATCTTCACACTCATATTCTTTTTCTTCCACAATAGTATACAGATATTTCACCTTTGGTAAACTAGGTTTTTTGTTAATTTTATTCCATCGGTAAGGAATTCTATTTTCCTTTTCTTCTAATTTATATACATATTTATCTAAATCAATATATAAGTCCCATTCATTATCCATTAATATTGAAAAAGAAAATTTATTTTAACAATCTTTTAGCTCTTGAAGCTATTTTATTATATTTCCATTCACGTGCACGAATATAAGCAGCATAAATCCCTTTTTTAGATCGTTTACATGTATTCTTTATACAAATAGGAAATGATTTATTTGGTCCCAAAAAACATTTTTTACCACATTTTTTCAACATGACAGTTCGTTGATGAGCACTAGGTTTTTGTTTTTTCCATCCTTTCCAAGGGACATTTTTTCTTGTTTTAGTCATTTATATAAATATAGTTATATAAAAATATGGATAATGAAAATTTAGATTATGTAGATAAAATAGAAATTATAATTCAAGATAATAAAGAAAATAGTATACCAATAGATCCTACCAAAAGAAAAGTATTTGATATTATAAAACAAAGTAAAAAAAAATTAAGTATTGATGATAATATAGATAATATAAATAATATAAATAATAATTCTTATAATAATTCTTATAATAATTCTTTTAATTATCAAACACATGAATTACGTTCTACCAATGAAAATAGTGATTTAAGTGATAGTGATAGTTTTAATGGAACAATTAAAGGAAGTATTAATTCGGATAATGATATTCCAATAAATACTATTTATATAGAAAATTTAAATCCATCCTCACATCCAAAAAACATGACATATAAAAAATTAAATTATAAAGAAGTGGAAAATAAAATTGACAAATATTATTTTGATATAAATCATAAATATTCTAGTGCATTAGATATTCTAGCTAGTTATTTGAAAGGACAAAAAATTATTTATATGGAGTCGAAGCATTATTGTGAACAACAATTAAATAGATTAATGATGCCTGCTATTCTTCTCTCTACAACTGCAAGTGTATTAGCTTATATTTTAAAAGATTATAGATTACAATTAGATTGGAGTGTCATTATGATTGCTTCTATCAATGGTATTATATCTTTTTTACTTGCTGTAGTAAGTTATTTAAAATTAGATGCTTCTGCAGAAGCACATAAAATATCTTCTCATCAATATGATAAACTCCAGTCCATGATTGAATTTAGGTCTGGATCCGTATTATTATTTCGCGACTGTTCCAATGATAAAATCATATATAATTCAGATTTAACGGAAGATGAAAAGATGAAAAGTAAAAATTTGAACTTAATAGCTCAAAAAGAATTAGAAATAGAATTAATGAATATATTATTAGATGTGGAAAAAAAAATCGCGGAAATAAAAGAAACCAATCAATTTATTATTCCTCGTGTTATTCGTCTTCGATATCCAATCATTTATAATACTAATATTTTTTCAATTATTAAAAAAATAGACGATTATCGTAAAAAAACTATTACTGTTTTAAAAAATGTGAAAAATGAAATCAGATACTTGACTGTAATGAAAAATAGTGTTCAATCTAGTCGCAATCCAAAACAATTGCAAATAAAAATAGTGGAATTATTTAATGAAAAGAGAGAATTAGTAAAAGAAATTTTAATATTAAAGTCTGCCTTTTCTATTATAGATCAGATGTTTGAGGTAGAAATGAAAAATGCTGAAATAATTAAGAATACATGGTTTTATTATAATAAAAAACTTTTAGATCCTCAAAGTTTAAATCCGTTTATTGATAATTTAATAGATCCATTTAAATGTACTGGAAATACTAATTATTCTAATAAGTAAACAAACAAACAGTAAATAATTTAAATAGTAAATGAGTATCTATAAATCAATAATAAATAAAGATGCATACGCAGCAACAGTCGCGAATGCAAATGCAACTGCAAATGCAAATTATTAATAGAAATTTACAACATCGTGTTTTAATTAAAGATAATCAACCAGAAGTAAATATAAGCGACGGACAGATAATAAAATATATTGCCATTTACTATTTAAAATTAAATCAAAATCCTATTGCTGATAAAGCAGAAATAATAACTACATTTATAGGAAAAGTAGACTGTGAAAAAAGCAATCATCACGATGGAATTCAAGGTATTTATATTATACCACTTTATATTTGGAGTAATACACAATTTAAATGGTTAGAAATTATTAATTATACTAATCCAATATATACTCCTTATTTCCATTATCCACATTTACTTATGCTACCAAATCAACATTCTAATCATTACCCACTTTATTATCTAGAAACATGTGAGAATGTATCCTTAAACGATTATGACAATATAACGGATACATTTGAACTTTAAATTATTAATATTAATATACAGTTCAAATGAATAATATTATAAATAATTAAATTTTATTTATAATAAAACAAAAATAATCCGACTTGCTGGAATCGAACCAGCTACCACATGATTTCAATAAAACTACTACAGTCATATGCTCTACCAAATGAGCTAAAGTCGGTTACAAATATATATCAAATTATTTTTTTAAATACTTTTTTCTAATATTATTTAATTTTTCTTTGAACAAAATAATAAAAAAATAATTAAAAAAAATAATTATTTAATTAATGTCATATTGGAAAGTTCTTTTAAATAATAATTGGAACATGTTTCAACTAATAATCCATTAGCATAAATAGCATAATTCCATGCTTCATTTTCATTTTCCGAGGCTAAATGATAAATAGTATAGGTTCCTGGAACTTCATATACCAATGTTCTCTCATCTATACATGCAGGCAATCGTATTAAACCATCTGTAAAATATATCTCTCCATATAATTCCCTAGTTTTATCTTCTTGTTCTTGACTTATAAAATCATCTACTAAAATAGAATGACATCCTGTGATTATTAAATCTTCAAATACTTCAGCAAATTTATCTTTGGAGCATTTATATAGTTGATCTTTAATACGGTCTTTAGATGCTTGATGGTTTATTTTTCTTTTACCAATCATATCAATAGCACGGAATCCGTGTTTTAAAGTTTTAACTAAATCACCTTTTTTTAGATCTTGAATAGGAATATATCCTTTATCGGTTAGAATTTTAGAGTTCTCTTTGAAACAAACTATAGGTATAGGTGCCGCAGGTAATGATAGTCTACTAATGGTATTATCACCAGTATTGGATACATACATATAAGTACCTGTACTGTCAATTACATTAGAATATGGAACATTAAGTCCTGTTGCCCAGTTATAATCAATAATAGTAGGATTAGAAATGCTTATTTGTGTCACAGTACTAGTATTAGAATTCACTACATACAAATAAGTACTAGTACTATCAATTGCAATTCCATTTGTTTGATAACTATCATTCAATGTTGCAAAGGTAGAAACAAGAGGTACATCCTCAATAGTTATTTGACTTATGGTTTTATTTTTTGTACTTGTTACATACATATAAGTATTACTACTATCAATTGCAATACCATCTGGTTCATCTAATGTTGCTACCCAGTTAGTAGTAGTTTTATCATTAATGGTTATTCTACTTATAGAATTATTGGAGTAATTCCCTGTATACAAATAAGTATCAGATTTATCAATTGCAATAGCAAACACACTACTAAATCCTGGTAACCAGCTAGAAACAATAGTAGGTGGATCCGCAATAGTTATTTGACTTATAGTACTGTTAGTGTAATTAGTTACATACAAATAAGTACTAGTACTATCAATTGCAATAGCAAATGGATCACTTAATCCTTGTGTAGAATTAATCCAGGTTGCATTAAAATCAACTGTAGGATCAGAAATGCTTATTTTACTTATAGTATTAGCATTACTATTAACAACATACATATATTCATTATTCTTATCAATTACCATTCCATATGGTAAATTTAATCCTTGCGTTGAATTCGCCCAAGGTAATAATAGTCGACTAATGGTATTATTACCATAATTGGTTACATACATATAAGTACCTGTACTATCAATTGCATTATAATATGCATCAGTAAATCCTACTGCAAAGCTATAATCAATACTAGTAGGATTAGAAATGCGTACTTGAGCCACATCAGTACCAGAATTATTTACTGCATAAATAGTATTATTATTAATATCCAAAGCCATACCTCTTAGATAAGTAAATCCCGATGCCCAGCTATTTGTAACACTAGCTGTATCAATGGTAATTTTACTTATAGTACTAGTAGTAGTATTGGATACATACATATAAGTACCTGTACTATCTATTGAAATACCAGATGGTCCAAGTAATCCTTGGGCTGAAACCACCCAGGGTGTAACAGTAGATGAATCACTAATGAGTATTTTTAAAATGGTATTATTACCAGAATTCGTTACATACATATAAGTACCTGTACTATCAATTGCAATACCAAGTAGATTTGATGATTCTGTTACCCAGTCATTTGTAATAATAGATGGATCCGAAATAAGTATACGAGTTATGTTAGTATTAGACGAAACATACAAATAAGTATTATCAATTGCAATAGCTAATAGAACTAGACTTGTACTTAAACTCACCCAGGATAGACTAGTTAAAGGACCTGAAGGTTCAGCAATATTTATTTTTGAAATAGTAGCATTCCCGTTATTCGCTACATATAAATACTCATTAGAACTATCAACTACAATACCAAGTGGACCACTTAATCCTGACGCCCAAGTTGCAAATATTGATACTCTACTAATGGTACCACTATTATAATTGGATACATACATATAAGTACCTGTACTGTCAATTGCATTATAATATGCATTATCAAATCCTGTTGCCCAGCCATCAATAATACTAGAATTAGAAATGCTTACTTGAGCTATATTAGTACCACTATCACTTACTGCATATAAATAACTACTATTATTACCGAAAGCAATACCTCTTAGATAACTAAATCCTGCTGCCCAGTTATTTGTAACAGCAGGTGTATCCTGAATGGTAATTTTACTTATAGTACTATTACCTTCATTGGAAACATACATACAATTACCTGTACTATCAATTGTAATACCAGATGGTTGACTTAATCCTGATACCCAGGTTGCTGCCACACTTTCTGGATCATTAATGGGTATTCTAGAAATGTTACCATTATTTTGAATTGTTACATAGATATAAGTATTATAAATTGCAATCCCAACTGGTGATACTAATCCTGATACCCAGTTTGCCGCACCTCCTGGATCATTAATGGGTATTCGAGTTATAACTCCAGTAGATGACCAAGACAATACATATAAATAAGTATTATCAATTGCTAGACCTAATGGATAATAACTTGTTCCTAAACTCGCCCAGGCTGCAGTATAGTCACCAGTAGGATTAGAAATGCTTATTTTAGAAATAGTACCATTCCCATAATTAGCAACATATAAATATTCATTACTACTGTCAATTGCAATACCCTCGGGGTTACTTAATCCTACCGCCCAAGAAGACATTTAAACTAGAATATTATTTATATTTATATAATTATAAGTATAAATTATATAATTTAAAGTCACCTTATACTTTTTCAAATAAACAACATTTTCGTAGGTTTGGCCTGTTTTGCTCGTTGTATAGCTAAAAACTTTTTTTTTCTATTTTCAATCACCAATTTTTGGTATTGTTCCTTTGTTAAAGGTGTTCTTTGTTGTGGTTGCTGTTGGAATTTATTGTAAATATTCATATTATTAAACCCTCTATTATTGATTGGTGAATTAATACTATTATCAATATTTCTATTCATGGATAGTCTTTTGGCTTGTTCTTTCTTATCAATATATTGAAGTTTACCATCCACAACCGTCATATTCAATGAAGTAAGTATATCTTCATATGAGATTTGTTTCTTTTTCAAAATGGGTTTTGGAGTAATTTCTTTTATAGATATTTGGATATTTTCCTCCTTTTTAGGTTCAACATCATCTACAAATACAACTTTTTTGGTTGAAACATCTTCTTCTAACTCAATGATTTTTTTATTATCCAAACTATTAGTCATATTAATAAAAAGATATTTTTTTTTGGCTGATTTTCTTTTATTATATTCTTATAATCAATTCTTACAATATATTTCCTTAAAATATATTTCCTTAAAATATATTTCCTTACAATATTTTTTAATATCTTTTTATTATAATAATGTATATTGCAAATAAAGGTATTACTCAAACTAAAGTTTATGATAATAATAGACAATTGACTGAAAAAGATTTAAAATGGAATGCTAAATATGATGGAAAGATTGCCGATTTAGATGTAGAAATGAATAATGATGGAGAAAAGAAAAATTTATATATGAAATTTAATAATGAAGATTTAGCTGAAATATTAAATGTACCAAGTGTTGGAGAGGATCTTTATAAACGAATAAAAAATGATTATAAAACACCAAACCCATTTCAGTACAAAAAAAATAATGTTCTACAACCAGATATTCATGAATATCATAATAAATTAATGAAAAAATATAGTCCTAGTACAAGATCCTATTATAAAAAATATTCAAGAAAATATACTATTCGAAAACAAAATAATCTAAAGAAAAATAAAAAATCTAGTAAACCTAAAACAATGAGATTTTTTTAACTAATTACTGCTGTGCAATGTTTATTGGATTTGCATTTTATTTCATTAACTAATATGGTTTCATCTTCTGAATAAGAACGTTTACGTTTATGATACATAATCACTTTGTCTTTATCCACTGTAGATAAATAATAAGAAGATGCATAGATTAATTTACAAGTTATATTTTCTTCATAAAGGCATTCTATACTTATATTTTTAATTTTACGTACATCTCTAATAAAATGTTCCAATTCTTTAATACTATTATCATCAAATATAAACACATAAATTATATGATTTCTGTTTTTATTTTCCATTTCAGAAAATGAATAGTTGGAGATAGAATGGTGTTGATTACCTAATTCAATAATACGTTTTTCTATTTCACAAGTAAAACCTAAAATGGAAATGGAAATCTCTATATTAAACACCATTAATATATCTAAATATATAACTATTCATCAAAAAAATAATTAATTTTTCTTTAAAATTATTTTTATTATTTCATTTATTATTTCATTTATTATTTCATTTATATTTCATTTATTATATTTATTGGGATAAGTCTCTATTCATTGTTTATTTAATAAATTTAAAATGACATCATTTTTTATATATGTCATTTAGAAAATATGGAGGAATAAATTATGCCGCCAAAAATAATATAGTACATAATAATATTTTAAATATAAATAAAGAGACCATTTCTGATTATTTAGGGCTAAGGAATTCTGATATTGTAGTGTTAAGTAATTTAGATCTTAGTGCAAATGCACTTCTTCACGTAGGTTATATTGAATTTATGGATGGAACAATTCAATATACAGCTGGAGGTGGAAATGGGTCTACAGGTCAAACAGGCGCTCAAGGAAATCCTGGAGATCCAGGACCAAAAGGTCCTCAAGGTATTCAAGGCGCACAAGGAGCACAAGGAGCTCAAGGAGTGCAAGGAGTACATGGAGTACAAGGAGTACAAGGAGCACAAGGAGTACAGGGAGTACAAGGAGCACAAGGAGTACAGGGAGTACAAGGAGTACAAGGAGCACAAGGAGTACAGGGAGTACAAGGAGCACAAGGAGTACAGGGAGTACAAGGAGTACAGGGAGTACAAGGAGCACAGGGTTTCCAAGGAGCACAAGGAGTACAGGGAGTACAAGGAGCACAAGGAGTACAGGGAGTACAAGGAGCAATGGGATTCCAAGGAGCACCTGGACTATCAGACAGAGGCTATCAGGGTTATCAAGGAGTACAAGGAGTACAAGGTGCTCAAGGTTATCAAGGAGATCAAGGAGTACAAGGAGTACAGGGAGTACAAGGTGTTCAAGGTGCACAAGGCTTTCAAGGTGCACAAGGCTTTCAAGGAGTACAGGGAGTTCAAGGTGCACAAGGTTATCAAGGTTATCAAGGTTATCAAGGGAATTTAGGATATACAGGAATGCAAGGAGTTTCAGGTACTTTTGGTAGTATTACTGGTGGTAGTACAGCAAACAATATAGTTTATAAGGATACGGGTTCAGGACTTTATTATTATGCTACAAATTTAGATCTAAGTGGATCTACAGGATATATTACCGCATATAAATATTATTCTACTTCGGATTATCGTACCAAAGAAAATATTTTGTCTCTTGATGAAACATATATAGTTGATAACTTAAACCCAGTTACTTATAATGTGATATCTACTGGTAATAAAGATATAGGTTTATTAGCACATGAACTCCAAGAGCAATATCCTTTTTTAGTAACTGGTAGTAAAGATACCTTACCATATCAAACGATTAATTATAATGGAATTATTGGTATATTAATTAAAGAAATACAAGATTTAAAAAAAAACAGTCAAATAATAAAAGAAAAAATTGGTTCTTCTTCTTTTACCCAATTCAATTCCCTAACAAATACTCCATTACAAGCTGTTTTTACTCCTGATAATACCGATCCAACATCTGTATATTGCCCAAATTGTACTACCAATCAGACTTTTGATACACAATATAGCGCTACTGCTTCTTCAACGGATTGTTGTAATGTTGTTTCTGCATATTATCAAAATTTATTAGCACAATTGAATATAAGTTTAGGACCACAAGGTCCACAAGGTCCACAAGGTGCACAAGGTGCAGATGGTGCAGAAGGTGCACAAGGCGTACAAGGAGTTCAAGGTGTACAAGGGGCCCAAGGAGCCCAAGGAGCACAAGGATTTCAAGGAGCACAAGGAGTTCAAGGTGTACAAGGAGCACAAGGATTTCAAGGAGCACAAGGATTTCAAGGAGCACAAGGTGTACAGGGAGTACAAGGTGTCCAAGGAGTTCAAGGTGTACAAGGAGCACAAGGATTTCAAGGAGCACAAGGAGTACAGGGAGTACAAGGAGCACAAGGTTTTCAAGGAGCTCAAGGAGCACAAGGAGCACAGGGATATCAAGGCAATACTGGTACACAGGGTGTTCAAGGATTTCAAGGAGCACAGGGTGTTCAGGGAGTACAGGGTGTTCAGGGAGTACAAGGTGCCCAAGGATTTCAAGGAGCACAAGGAGTACAAGGAGTACAAGGGGTACAAGGAGCACAAGGATTTCAAGGAGCACAAGGATTTCAAGGAGCACAAGGATTTCAAGGAGCCCAAGGAGTACAGGGAGTACAAGGAGTACAAGGAGTACAAGGAGATCCAGGCCCAGCGGGAACTATAGGCGTTCAAGGAGGAAATACAGCAAGTAATATTATTTGGAAAGATGGATCTAGTTTTTATTATGCTACCAATTTAGATTTAAGTGTATCTTCAGGAAATATTACCGCAACCAAATATTTATCTACTTCAGATTATCGTACCAAAGAAAATATTACTCCATTAGATAATACTTATAGTGTGGATGATTTAAATCCAGTCACTTATAATTTTATCTCAAATGGACAACAAGATATAGGTTTATTAGCACATGAGTTACAAGTTTATTATCCATTTTTAGTAAGTGGAACCCCTGACGATCCAAATAATTACCAATCTATTAATTATACAGGATTAATTGGAATTTTAATAAAGGAAATTCAAGAGCTGAAAAAGGAATATAAATTAATATTAGATAGTTTATTAAATGATGTAGATGAAAATAATATTTAAATGAATAATAATGAATAATAATGAATAATAATGAATAAATGAAAATAAAATTGATCTATAATATAACATTTATAAGTAACTTAATAAATGTTATTAAAAAATGAGTGTATTAAAACAACTGAATTGTCATCATCGAGATAATAATATTCAATTTATAGAAGAAGGACATAAATATTATATTTTAACGGATATAAATAGAACCTATACATCTGTCACTACTTTTATACATAGCCTGTTTTCACCTTTTGATGCGGACAAAATTATTGAAAAGATGATGAAAGGACGGTCCTGGCAAGAAGGACATAAGTACTGGAAAATGACTGCTGAGCAAATTAAGTGTCAATGGTCAAATAATGGATCAAATGTTTCTGAATTAGGAACCAAACTTCATTATGAAATTGAATGTTTTATGAATAATTCTAGTCTCCCGGCCAATTATACTCATTTAGATTTATTGAATAATTATTATAAGCTGTATGCGGAAAATATTGAAACCAAAGAATGGTCCTATTTTCTACAATTTGTTCAAGAAACACCTCATTTGAAACCATACAGAACTGAATGGACTATATATCATGATGATTTAAAATTAGCAGGATCCATTGATATGGTATATGAAAACCCTGATAAAACACTTGTAATTTATGATTGGAAAAGAGTAAAGAATATCACTCCTGTCAACTCTTTTAATCAATATTCTACCAATACATTAATATGTCATGTTCCTGATTCCAATTTCTGGCATTATGCGCTTCAATTAAATATATATAAAGCCATTTTAGAAGATAAATACAATAAAAAAATAGTTGGACTATATTTGGTAAGAATTCATCCTGAAACAGAAGAAAAAACCTATGAATTAATTAATATTCCCTTTTTAACCATGGAAATAAAGGATTTATTTCAAGAAAGAAAAAACATTTATTAAAAAATGCTTAAAAATAAAGATTTTATTATACTTATACCCAAGATCATGTTTATTTTAATTTATTTTTTTTTCATGATATGTTTCTCCGCTTCTTCGGTGTCTTTTTATTATTATATTTTTCAAAAGGATATTGTAATGTTAAAGGATGATCCTGAAAAAACATTGACATTAGAAGAGGTAAAAATAGAAGAAAAATATGAAGATAAATATGAAGATAAATATTTGGTTAAAGTGAGAAATTTAATAGTTGATAATAGAGATGAAATAGATATGACAAAATATAAACATTTAAAAAATAATTTTGTTTTAGAAAAAACCCCAGTTGGAAATGTCGCCATGTATTTCGATCATGACGCAGAAACCTTTACTTATTATAGTGATAATACTATTCCTTATCGTTTTTTAGAAGTAATTGCTCGAAAATATGTTTTAACCTTTCAATGTATAGAATTATATGTTGATATGGATAAGGAATTAGAATTAATTGAAAAACGTAAAGTAGATCAAGAAGAAAAAAAAAAAAGAAAAGAAGAAGAGGAAGAAAATGAAAAAAATGAAAAAAAAACAACTAGTGATAAGAAAAATGTATTTGCCCAATTTAAAACTTATAATAAAGAAGGAGGGTCTGGAAGAGTAAATAGTGTTGCTCCTCCTAAAAATAGTATTACTACTGCTAATTCCAACGCGGCATATAATCCTTTATTATTAAAAGATAGAGCAAATAGATATGTATGTAAAGGAAGATTTTCTAATTTTCCAATTTTAAAACAGATTGATAGAAAGAAAATAGATAAGGATTATGCTCTGAGTTTTGCGGATTATAAGAAAAAAATGCTTAATAATAATGTAACCTTAAAAGATTTAAATCTAAACATAAAATAAGTAATAATGAGTAATAATACATCCCCACCTCCTATTCAAGACCAATCTATAGGTGAAAATATGAATATTATTAAAAATAGTATAGGTAATATAGGAAATAACATAGGAAATGATATAGGTAATATAGGTAATGATATAGGAAATATAGGAAATGATATAGGTAATGATATAGGTAATATAGGAAATAATATAGGTAATATAGGAAATAATATAGGTAATATAGGAAATGATATAAAAACAGGTATTTCAAACGCTACAGGAAATGTGGTAGGTTTTGTAGAAGATCCTATAGAAAATATTGAAAAATTAATTAATTCACTTAGACATGTACCACTTGTGTTGGAACAAATTGTAGAAGATTCGCAATTTATTCCTCAGATAAAAGTAATTTCTCTTACACTAGCGCAGGCTCTTTCAGAATCTGTTGAAATTATGACACCATATATGATAACAACAACAAGCACATTAATTACTAAACTTGCTAGAGCTGGATTTTTAGGTGTATTAGATGCAGCAGGAGTAATTCCATTTATAGGAGAGATAATTGAATCACTCTTAATCGTCCAAGATATCGTAATGACAGTACTTAACGTTACGAGAGCATCAGTACAAGTAACGGATATTTCAGTATTATTGTTAGATAATCTTGTTCGTATTTATAAAAAAAACGAACAAAAAGTAAAGGCTAACCATGGAAGAGTAATTAATAGTGTAAATAATTTTCAAAATACAAATAATCCGAATACTCAACAAGAGGGAGGGAAAAAAATGAAATCAAAAACAAAACCTAAGTTGTAAGTAATAAATGGTAATTTAATATTGAACAATATATATATTGTATATTTATATTATATAAATATGAAAATTTTTGTAATAGGTTTTAATAAAACTGGGACATCTAGTTTACATGGCCTATTTTGTTATTTAGATATTAAATCTATTCATTGGGATAAAATTAAACCAGTTATAGATATAATAGATGAATTTGATGCTTTTACTGATATAACTCCATATTCTTTTAAAGAATATTACAATAAATATCCAGATAGTTTATTTATTTTAAATACAAGACCAATTTCTAATTGGTTAATTTCAAGATATAAACACGCTATAATTCATAACTTTGAAGAATGCTGGTGTTGGCCTATATCGGAAGAAAGGACTAATGAATGGATTATAGAAAGAGAAATACTTTATCCAGATATACTGGATTTTTTTATAGATAAACCAAAACAATTACTAATATTAAATATAGAAAAAAAAGGGTGGGAAATGTGTGTATTAACATTTATACAAAAACATATAATTTTAGAAAAAAACCATCATGAAAATCAAAGAGAATTAGAAGATCAAGATAAAGTAAAATTAATCAAAGAAAATGTTTTTAAATGTTTAAGTAAAAGAGGTTATAATGGTGATGAATTATTACCAAAAAATATTGATATAGGATTATATAATTATACAACATTTTTATAAATTTTGTGTTTTAGATTTTAAAACTATTTATGTTTATTTAACCATTCTTGGTATCCATTACTTCGTAATATATGGAAAGAAGAACCTAAGTGTTCCATCGCAATTTTATATGCAATTTGTTCTTTTGAATCTAATTGTTTCAAGTATTCCAAAATAGAATTTTGTTTTTCTGGATCTAATTTATTTATTTTTTCCAAGTCTTGGACGTTATTCATTTTTTTATATATTATAATACATATATCCTTTTATTTATTCAATTTTATATATAATAAATTTACATATTTTATTATATATAAAAGTGAAAATACAAAATAAGTTTTAAAAAAAATTGAAACATAATTCTATTTTACAATTAAGAATACAAAAACAAATATGAATAATGAAAATAATATTTTATCTATTAACTCCTTGGATGTTACTATTCTTAATCATAACGGAACAAATCATGATCAATCCGTTTCCTCCAATAATCCAGTTGATACTCCACAAGATAAAGAAAACTATACAGAATACAATAAAAACAATATAAATAACAATATTTACAGATACAAATTTTCTAATCTAGTTACAGAACAATTATTTTCCTTTTCTAAAATTCATCAATATGATGACAGAGCTTCTTTTAAAGACGCATGGAAAGAATGGATTAAAGAAAATAATGATCTAATAGAGCTAGAAGTTAGAAGATTGCAAAATCTACACTACGAAGGAGATATAATAGATAAAATGTTTAAAAGTGCTCGGTATTATTTTAGGAAAAAAAACCCGTGCATAATTGAACCAAAAAAACGCGGTACTTATCTAACTATCCAAAAAGAACTATTAGATGCTATGGATAAACATATTTCTACGTCATTGGTTAATACGAAACCATCAGAAAGATTTGATGATTTTTGTATTCAAAGTCAGAATATTTTGAAAGAAGAAATAATCCGATTAATAAATGGAAATAGTAATAATGCAGAAGAAATAAAGAAAAAAATCAAAAAAACCTATAAAAATAGATACTTTCTATATAATAATAAAAAATAATTAATTATTTCCTTCATTTAAACATATATATCTTAATAATAGTAATATAAATTTAATGAACTTGTTAGAAAAAGAAATTCAAGAAAAGAAAAAGAAATTGGCTTTCTCTTACCAACCCAACATAACATATGAAAAGGTTTTATTTGAAAATGATTTTTTTACTCAAAATAGTATTCAAATCCAAGAAAAGTTGAAAACAATGGATTACCATTTTAATTATGTTTATTGTTTTCAAGATTATTCCACTGCTGACATTATAAATGTAGGTAAACGAATAAATAATTCAAATAAATATGTTTGGATGACTTTTATAAAATTGAAAAAAATACCTTTATTACAATACCTTAATAAATTTACCAGTAGTAAATGTTATATCAGTAATTTAATATTAACTTATGAAAAACTATTATCTTCTTTAATTCAAATAAATAAAATAGGAATATGTTATTTAAACTGGAATGAAAATAATATATTTATAAATGAAAAGGAATATCCAATCCTAAGCAATTTTGAATACGGTATTAACTATAGTCTAGACTTTTCTAAAGAATATTGGAGTAAAGTAATGAATAAGGCAAGTAAAGAATTCTTACCTATAGAAGTTTATTTTCTAAATGAAATTAATAGAATTAATGAAAATAATAAATTTAATTATCAAGTTCTTTCATCATCTGTATTAGAAGATATATATATAGCAATGAAAGATCAATCCCAGACCATTTCAAATATTTCATATGATGAATATATATCACTTTTTCAAATATATATTAATAAAACAATCGAAGAAACAATTCGTTCCTTGTGTAAATTTATTCCAACATGGGATAATTACAGTTTAAGTAAATTTTATCTTGCTTTACTAGACAAATACATTCAATCTAATCCATATGATACTAAATATCCTTTTATTCCTAAATGGAATTCTTTATTGAAAAAAAATGTTTCCTTAAATCCAACCAAGAGAGAAAGTTTATTAAAAACGCAAGCTGAATTTACAAACTTTTTTTCTACATTCTAGATTTACGATGCTTCTTTGTTCCTGATCTACTCTTTTTACCTCCTTTTTTAACCTTTCTGGATTTAGAGGATTTAGATTTAGAGGATTTAGATTTAGAACTAGAACCATCTCTTTTCCATTCCGACTTACGATCACTTGCTACCGACATGGCCTCCTTAAAAGATATATTTTTTCCCTTTTTTTTTTCTTCGGACTGAATGCGTTTCACAAACTCAAACCACTTCTCTCCCATTTATTTATATACTTTATATAGATAAAAAATTGATTAAAGTCAAAGTGTCTCAAAGATATATAAAATAAGTTAATAAATATGTTACCAACCTTTGTTTTTACAAGATATCTTTATGATAAAGAAGAAGTTAAACTCGCCTTAATGAATTCTTTGTTGAAAAAGAATTTGGATGAAAGTTTATTTTGGGCTTATGAATTATATTATACTGGATTTAAAGAAGAACTTCTTCTTTGGTTAATTCATATCTATTTTGATTTTTATGCAACATTAAATCCAAGTTTTGGCCAATATATTATCATTAAATATAAAATCTATTTTCTAGAAAAAAAAGAAAAACTAGAAGATAAATGGATTAGTATGTTAATTCATGATTTTATTATTAGACCATATAATTTTGATTTATATGACCTAAGAAATCAGAAACATATGAAAGAATTAAGAAAATTAGAAGAATTATTAGACTGTAAATGTTATTCTTCTATTACTAATTATATTTATCAATTAAAAAACGAAGAAATAGAAACTAATATTCAAAAAGTAATATTATATTTTGCCAATTTAAATATTTCTATTTCCAAAAAGTGTTTGGATGTATTCTTAACAAATGACATATTGATTGGAATATCTATTCATTCTATATTATTATTCTTTATTCTCCATCATTTTATCATTTTAGAAAAAATTAAACTAGGAAAAAATATTTATGTAGTTGTTTCAAATGAAGATGTGGAAATCTATAAAACAAAAGAAATTTCTCCTGCATACAAAACACTAAGACAAGTTACAGAGTATCCTATTTCAAACTCATTTATACCATCCTATATTTCTTTAAATAGAAATAAATTTAACATTGTAAAAGCTTATAGAGATGATTGGTTGTATTATGCATCTTTCTCTCCCTTATGGATGGAAAGAATAGAAAAATATGGTGGAAAAAGAAATCAATTAGGAAAGAAAATTACCTTTTTAAAAGATGATTTGGAAGAGGAATTTTTCGAAAAATATAATTTTGAACCGGATGAACAATCTATGGTTATTCAACAAAGATGTATTAGATTTATAGATGATATAATAGAATTTTCAAATTGGAAATTAATCCATTCCCAATATGTTTCATCATCATTAGTAAATTAAAAAAAATTATTTATTTCCTCCTTTTATTAGATCTCCTCCTTTTAAGTGATCTCCTCCTTTTATGAGATCTATTTTTTTTAGAACGAGATTGTCGTTTACCTCCTTTTCTTGGCGCATATGAATATCCAGCATTGGATTTGCAATTCCTCATATTTTTATTTCCACAGTCAGGAAAAGGACACGCATGTTTCTTAGTATGTTTCGAAAAACAATCACGATGTGTTCTATGACCCTCATCACATATCATACAATTAGGCATTCCATTTTTTATTTCATCTAAATCTATATTTTCAAAACAAATTGGACATTCTAAATTTGTATCTTTAGGTAAATCACCCTTTGTTTTAGCAATTTCAAGCATATAAATATATTTATAAAAAAAAATTGAAATGATTATTAAAGTTATAAGTAAGTCAACAAATTAAAGAATAGAATGGTGAAAAATACTTTTGGTGGAAATAAACATAAAGGTCAAGCACGTAAATTAGTAGCGCCTAATAAACAATCGTCGCGACTACGTATCGCGGAAGAAGAAGGAGAAATATACGCTCAAGTAACCAAAATGTTGGGAAATGGGATGTGTCAAGTTATTTGTATCGATGACCAACCAAGATTATGTTTTATTCGAGGTAAGTTCAAAGGAAGAGGTAAGCGAGATAATACGCTTAAAACAGGTACTTGGGTACTCATTGGACTAAGAGAATGGAATATGGATAAAGTATCTACTCAGACTGATTTACAAAAATGTGATTTATTAGAAGTATATACGGATTTAGATAAGGAAAGACTTAAAAAAACAGTAAAATGCAAATGGTCTGTGTTTATTGAAAATGATGCAATGTTTACCAATACATTACCAGATAGTAATATATCTTTTGATATGGAAGGAGATGGAGATGCTTCGGAAGAATATAAACTATTGATGGAAACGGAGTTGAAACAAACGCAACGTAATTTAACACTTAAATTATCAGAAGACGATGAAAATAATGAAATAAATATAGATGACATTTAGAAAAGGATATTTAAAAACGCGCAAAAATTAATAAAAATAATTTATTATATTTAAATAACTTGAGAAAATCAATAATATTACATTGTTTAGGTAATATTATTATAAATAATAATAATAATTTTTATATTTGTTTTTTTTGCGACCTCCTGTAAATTTATATATTATGAAACAAATATGTAAAAACGAAATCTACTACGCTTGCTGTTAGGAGATAATATTTTATATAGAAATTATTTAAGTTGTTTTCAACATAAAATATTTAATATATAAACTCGATAATAATTCGACATTTCCTTTTTATAAATGATATAAAAACTATTACCTATTATATATTATAAATAAATAGGCAATATTACATTATGTATAAGAATAATATGTATAAGAATAATATTTTTACCAATAAAAAGAAATCAGCAGCTTTAGTATTTAGTGAAGAAAGTTTCCCTTCCTTATCCAAACAAGTTGAAATTGGAAATACTAATATTTCTAATACAGAAAGTTATGCTGAAAAATTAAATAATGTTATTGAAGAAACAGAAAATAATGATATTTTACAACCAGGATGGGTAAAAATAACCATTGATAAAAATAACAAAATACAATCTGTTTATAATCCAGGTGATCAATCGCTTAATAAACCAATGGATTATTTAAGTCAGTTTAAGAAAGATATTGAACCAATGTTTGAAAGATGGGAAACTTTTAAAAAAAATTATATTGATCTCTATGGAGAAGATGATTATTACCATTATTATAAATTTCCTAATTATGATTATAATTATCTATATAAGGAAGACGAGGAAGAAGAGGAAGAAGAAATCTATGATCTAGCAGATAGTGATTATTAGATGAAAAGATAAGACTATAAGTTCCAAATAATAATGTATAATATTTATTTTATATATTATACATTGAATGATGGACGAGGAAACTGAACTAGATGATCAGTGGATGAAAGAATTTGAAATATTGGATAAAAATTATTCTGAATTATATAATAATAATATTACCTTTATCAATCTTCATTTTATTTATATCAATTCAGATAATAATATTGAAAATATTCAAGAGCAACGATTTATAATGTCTAACCCAAATGTTATTAAGAGAGATGAATTACTCGGTTTAATTAAACGCAACTTTATTAAAAATGATGTTCGGTATTTTTTATTATCTATTTTAAAATATAATTTTAATTTACAACCACGCAATATTTTTCCCTATTTAAAAAGTGAAGATCCATTATCCATAATGGATTTTTTAACTCCTATAAAAAATATTGATACTATTAATTTTGAAAAAACAATTTCCATGTTTCAAGATATTAATGATCTTTTTTTTCTATTTTATGAAAAAGTTCCTGGTAAAACTCCTTCTATTCAATCTGATTTTTATACGAATTTTCCTCATTGTCATTCTATTACAAAACGTATTTATCTTAAAAAAAGTCATCGCAAAACACAAAGAAAATAATATAAAGACTGAAAACTACATTATTTATATGAGTTTTTCTAATTTAACTATGAGTAATAAACAATACGGAGAAAATGGAGGCGTAGAATATAGATGGTCTTATAATATTCAAGAAGTAATATTACAATTTTATTTTCAACTTGTACGCACTAATGCAGCTCAATTATCTGTCTTGGAAATGAAATTGAGAGATATTCTTTATTTCTTAAAATTTACCTTTTATTTAGATAGAAATGCAATATGGAAAAAATATTTAATTCTTTTATATAAACTTATCGGACATTCACGGGATAAAATAGATGGAAAGGGAGAACGTGACTTAACTTATATGATGATTGCTGTTTGGTATGATTTTTTCCCTGAATTAGCGCTTTTTGCTTTACAATCCCTTAATGAACCTATTAACTATTCTCCTTCTTATGGTTGTTGGAAAGATATGAAATATTTTTGTAATTATTATAAAGAAAAAATAGGATATATTCTTCATCCTTTGATAATTCATTGTATCCAAATGATAAATCAACAACTTAGATTAGATTATTGTAATTATAATAAAAATAATTCCATTTCCTTTGTAGCAAAATGGGTACCGAGAGAAAAATCGAAAAAATTTGGATGGTTATTTTCTTTTCTAGCTTATAATTATTTTAAAGAATTTATTCAGTCCGCCCAAAATCCAGTTTCCATGTTTAGTGCACAGAAAAAATGTAAAGCCGAATATAGAAAATTGTTAAGTCAATTAAATAATAGTCTGGGAACATTAGAAGTAAAACAGTGTGCTAAACAATGGTCTACAATTGACTTTTCTCAAGTTTCTTGTATAGCTTTTCATAAACAAACCAATACTTTTTTAAAAAACAGTCATTATGACGATCGTCAAGAATGTAAAGAAAAATTTATTCATTATATTGAAAATAGTAACCGACTTCATAGTCAGTTAGTAGAAATGAATGAATTTACGAAAAAAGCATTGCAAATAATACGTGCAAAAAAGTACGGATTTATACAAGATCAGGAAGAAAAAATACTCAATAAACAATGGCAATCCAATTCTCTTTTTTCACCTATACTAGGAAATATAATTCCTGTCGTCGATTTATCTAGTACTATGAGTGGCGAAGCATATAATACCGCAATTAGTTTGGCAATTAGAATTGCTGAAAAATCATCTATTGGAAAAGGAATTATTTTATCTGGTTCTATACCTAAATGGATTAATCTGGGAGAGAAAGAAACATTTTTAGATTGTATAAAGGAAATTATAAATCATACATTTGGTATAACTAGTGATTTATTAGCAGTATTTGATTTAATAATAAATACAATTATGGACGTTAAAATGTCTCCAGAAAATATAAAAAATTTATCCATTGTAATTATTTCCGATATGCAAATAATGAGTTTAAATAAGGAATGTTTAAATGAAATAATTAAAACGAAATTTAAACTAAAAGAAATTCCAGAAATTATATTTTGGAATTTAAGATCTACTAATGGGTTTCCTTGTTTTTCTAATGAATATGGTTTTAAAATGATTTCAGGATTTAATGTAAATAACCTTTATTATTTAAGTAGAGATGGAAAAAATACTTTAGGAGGATATAATTCTTGGATTTTATTAGAACGTATTTTAAATAATAAGAGATATTCTATTTTAGAAGATAAATCATCCGAATATCTTGAAAGCTATTTTAGATTTTCCAATAAGGATTACTAGATTAGATTATTTAGCTTGCCAAATAATATATATATATTAATATAAATAACTAACTCATGATAAATATGTTTATGAGGAATAAAAAATTTTTATTTATGAAAAAAAGACAAACTATACTAAGTGTTATTGAAAGAAAAAGGAGATATATTCGACATTTACAGTCATTACGACAACCAATTCAATTTAAAAGTAACTATAATAGTATAATTCCTTTAGTTATTTATCAAACATGGCATAGTAAAGATAACATTCCTCATTTAATGCAAAAATCTATAAATAGATTGCGAGAATCAAACCCACGTTTTAGATATCAGTTATTTGACGATAATGATTGTAGAGAATTTATTAAAAATAATTTTGATGACGATGTTTTAAATGCATTTGATACTCTTATACCTGGTGCCTATAAGGCTGACCTATGGAGATATTGTATTTTATATAAAATGGGTGGAATTTATTTAGATATTAAATACAACTGTTGTAATAATTTTAGATTAATTCATTTAACGGAGACGGAACATTTTTGTGCCGACCTTAATAATAATGGAATATATAATGCTATTTTAGTTGCATTACCAGGAAATGAGGTTTTATATAAGGCAATTCGACAAATCGTGGAAAATGTAAATACGCGATATTATGGTGGAGGTTGTTTAGATCCAACAGGACCAATGTTATTAGCACGATTTATAGATGTAAATAGTCATATAGTTGATTTAAAACATTTATTGCTACAGGATGATTTTAATCAAAGAGCAATAAGTTACCAAGGAAAAACCATTTTAAAAAGCTATTCTGGATACATTAGGGAAAGTAAATTTTTTGCTAAAGTACCACATTACGCTAAATTATGGAATGAAAGAAAAATTTATAAATAAATTATTATAATTTTGAATTTTGTATTTTGTATTTTTTAAAAAAATAAAATTAAAAAAATATTTTTTTATTATAATAATTTTTTAAAACGTTCATAAAACCATCCATCTTTACATTGTCCTGCAAATAGATGTATTACAACATTCTTATGAAAATTATCATGATTAAATACTTTCAAGATATTGGAATTCGGATATTGAAAATAGGATTTTTTATCTCCAAATGTCGGATGGTTATTTTCTCTTAAATATTTTTCAATACCATCTGTAAATACCCCTGGTCCTGTTAAATAATGAACCACGTGTTCTCCTTTTATTTCATTCATATTTTTTATTCTCTCAACAGATAAATCAATAATGGATTTTAAAATGGGAGATTGGGATGGTGCTGCGAAAACCCATTGACATAAATGAGTATTATTTTCTGGTGCGACACATAATAAGGTTTCATTTATAAAAATATTTGGAGTATATTTGCTTATCGTATCTATATCGGCATATATTCCTCCGAACTTATAAATAACACAATATCTCCATAAATCTGCTTTCATCACTGCCATTGGTAATCTACAGTAACAATCAAATACATCTCCAGAAAAATGGTCTCTCATAAAATCAAAACATTTTTGATCGTCGTAAAAATCATGGGAATAACCATTTCTTTTCCATGAGTTCATTGCAGCCATAAATTTAGGTTTACTTATAATATATTGCATTGACTTGTGAGTTTGAAATATATTCTTTGGAATCATATATAATTTCCTTATAATTAAATAACTCCAAAATATTTTCTTGTATTATTAAGAAAATAGAATTTGAGGAGAAATACATATTTTGGCATTATTCTTTTTTATGGCTTGTAAATGAAAACTTCGGTGTTCACAATCTTCATAAATTGTATCTTCATTTCCATTATTTTTGAAATTTATTTTAAATTTATCATGAAGAATTTGTTCATTTATTTTCCTCATTTTCAATGGTATTAAATCTAATCTTAATGTACCATTATAATTGCAATTAATAAATTTTTGTGTTTTATAAATACAAAGTCCATTGAACGCAGAAAAACATCGAAGTAATTGATGGTCTTTTAATTTTCCAAGACTTTCTTTAATAAATTTTCTTAACTGTTCTTCCGCATTTACTATATTATGAAAATGTCTTACACTCATTACAAATGGTGGAATAGATAATCCCCATACATCGTAATATTCTTGGCGATTAAAAGAAAGAGCATCCCATAATTCATTTTTATCCAAATAGTTTTTCAATACATTGGTATTCATATTTCCACTACAAACATCATCACAATCCATCATGATAAAATATTCATAATCACTATAGGTATTTCTTATAGTATTGAGACAAAAATTGCGTCCTTTGGCAATATTATGCGTACGAAACTTGGTTAAAGGAGTATTATTTACATATAATTGAATTTTTGGATTTTGTTTTTGAAAACGTTTAACTATATTTAATGTATTATCACTTGAATGATCATAATAAATAATAATGACATAATCTTCAAAAAGAGAACCAATTTTCACCATATTTTGAACAACTCCAGTTATATGTTGGGCTACATTTTTTATCGTTCCACAAATACAAACTTTCATCGATAATTTATATAATGAGATAATTATATAAATTTTTTATTACTTAATATTAGCATTTGAATTATTATAGTTATTTTTTACTTATCAAATATTTTAAATTTAAACCCATTTTTTAAATCCGAAAACTTTTATAGGGTATTTTGTGCATTACACTACACCATTGACTAAAACCACTTCCCCAAGTATATGGACTGAGTGAAATAATAAGATTAGCATATCCCATCATATAAAAATCCACGAGAGTATTTTTAATTTTTTCTTCATTATTTGCCGCATTTTCTCCTAGATGAGTAGCTTCTTTCAAATTAAATTTGCAATTAGGGTATTTGGAAAATATATATTTTATTTTCGTATTGTCACTTAAAATAAGGAAATGCTTGTTACGATAATAAAGATAAGGATGAGTTATTTTTACAATTTTATATATAAGCTTTGGATCTAACGATTTATTTTCCAATAAATAACTATCTCCAGTACGGATATGAATAACCGAAAAGTTTTTCTTGGTTAAACCCATATTTTCCATTCTTTCATTCACCAACCTTTTCACTTCTTCTACAGGCATTATTTTTTCCCGAATAGTATACCTGGCAATATCATGAATAAAATTAAAAATAGGAAAACTATTACAAAATAAATAATATTCCTTTTGTTTTACATTATTGATATGTTTTATAAATTCATTATGAAATGAAAGAGAGTCTTTCCGATAGGTGGAAGCACCAGTAGGAATATAATTGGGATTAGGAAACCAAGAAATATTATTTCTATTTATAGAATTAAATTTATCGGTGGGTTGGTTTTCTAAAAACGAATGCATAGGATGATGTGATAAATCCATATCAAATTCTAGTCCATGCATTTTACATATTTGAAATAAACAAAAACAACCTCTTAAATAGTCTCCAAACCCTTGAGCGACCAGATTTTTATAAGTCGGTTGATATACATTAATAATTTTTTTCAAATATGGATTTTGAAGTTTTAAAAGTGACATATAACCTTTTTATATAAATAAAATTGATTAAATAAACTTTCTTTTTAATAATAAAAAATAGAAATTAGAAAATAGAAATTATAATGTCTTATTTGGTTAGTACACGGTTTAATCAGGAAACTTGGATACAAAATGAAGAGTTTCGTAAAAAATTCAACTTTTCCGGCTGTATTTATGGAGTTCCACAACCAATGTCTCCTAAAATAGGAATAGATAGTTCAGTTTTTGTTTTGGAAATGAATAATACTACCAATCATATAGAAGGAATAGGACTAATAAAAAATAACTTACGTTTAGATAAGTATTTTAAAATTTATAATGACGGAAATTATAATCGTTATGTTTTTAAAGGTAAATATAGATTGAATAGAGAACAGCTTTATCAAATAAATCCCATTTTAGTTGAAAATTTAGAAACTATATTATTTAAAAGAAAAACACATTTAAAACGTGGAATGGGATTTACATCAGTCCCTGAAAAATTATTAAGAGATAAAATATGGAATAATGTAAATGTGAAAGAAGAAATAAAAATAATTTTCATTCGAAATTTTTATAATTAAATAATTTAAAATCTTGGTATAAAAGTAAACCAATTTATAAAATTATATTATATATTCATATTCATGTCATTACCCAATTTTGATACAGATGTAGAAAATTATACATTAGCTGAATTATTAACTATATTAGGACTAGATGAAGCGGATCCTGAAGCAATATCCAAAAAAACAAATGATTTTATCAAAAAATATGGGAAAACAGACCCGAAAATAGCTGCTTTTTTTAAAAACGTTCAAAGCCAGCTTCTTCAATTTGCAAGTGATTTAGAAGATCCTTCCAATAAAGGAACCGCTAAATATCCAGTTGGAGAGAAACAAAGTAACAATTGGTATCAGGATCAATACTTAATACAAAGTAACAAACAACAAAATGATATGAATACTTTTAGAAAACAAAAAGTAAAACTTTTTGGAAACGACCATGTTCCAATGAATAGAGAACAATTAGGTGTATCTAATAGTTACAATGTACCTGTTGTTCAAGATGTATTAAATCCTAATTTAGAAAATGTCACTTCGCGTTTTATTAATCTAGACAGTCAGTTTCGACAATCAAGTAATTCTGGAGTTTCATCTAGTTCGGATTATACACTTGATTTATCTGACTATTTACCAAATGTCCTATCTATTAGTTTGTATTCTTTTCAAATACCATTTTGTTGGTATGTTATAGATGATGCATACGGGAATACTTGTTTTTGGATTTCAAATGATACAAGTAATATTTGTATTAGCATTGGTTCTGGAAATTATAATTCTAGTGATTTCGTCAAAGAATTAAATTCCGCATTTGCATTATCTGGATTTACCTTTTCTGATACAACTCCTATCGATACTCCAGTATCTTATAATAGTAAAAATGGGAAAATCACCTTGAATTTAAATAATGGATTATATCAAGGCGATGAAATTAATCCTCCTTTTTATATTACTACTAATTCCATTATAACTTTTTTTGATTATACAACTAAATTACAATGCCCAAATAGTGATAGTTGTATGAATAAAGGAAATTATATTAATCAAACGCTAGGTTGGGTTATGGGATTTCGAGTTCCTTATCAAAATGTATTTGCTACTGGAAATACAGGAACTTCCATATTAGATTTAAATGGAACCAAGTATTTAATTTTAGTTATTGATGACTATAATCAAAATCATATAAATAATGGTCTTATTTCAATAAGTGAATATTCAAATACATTAAAGGTACCGTCTTATTATACTCCTGATTTACCATATACCTGTTCTAATTCTACTTCTAATGAAAGCCAATTATCTACTTCCTTTAATACAAATACAAATACGGATATTGGATTAGTAGTTGCTGATAAATTAAATCTTGGGTATATTAAATATCCACAGGTTCTACCTAGTGCTCCGCGAATTTTAACACAACCACAAATATATACAATCAATGAAATAATTAAAAATAATGATAAATCTACTAATTATAGAGCTAAAGCGCCTACAAGTAATGATATATTTGCCATTTTACCAATCAAAACCTCTGGATTAGCTACTGGATCACTTATTGTAGAAAATAGTGGTTCCCTACAACAAAATCAAAGAATTTATTTTGGACCCGTTAATATTGAACGTCTACGAGTTAAATTACTAGATGATAAAGGTAATATTTTAAATGTAAATGGTGCTGATTGGAACTTTACTATTTCATGTGAATGTTTATATCAATATTAAATTTACATCTTAAAAAATTATTTATTATTTGTTGTATTATTTATTATTTATTATTTGTATATTTATATATAACATTATTTATATATAATGTTACATGTTATTTCATCTAATCCAATCATTGAATTTATAGATATAGTTGGCTATTTGGCACCTTATATTCTATTTTTTACCTCAATATGCTTATTGAGTACAAAGTCCTATTTTTTTGTTTATTATATAATTGGATTTGGATTAAATATATTATTAAATATAATTTTAAAAGGAATTATTCAACAACCACGGCCAAAAGAAGATATTAAATTAATTAATATATCTAAAAATAATGGCAAAAGAATAAGTTATGATGTATATGGTATGCCTTCAGCACACGCTCAACTAAGTTTTTATTCACTTGTTTTTATATATTTAGTATTTAAGAGTTGGAATTGGACCATCTTTTTTTATATTATTATTTCTATTTCTACTTTATTTCAACGAGTTAAGTATAAAAATCATACTATACCCCAAGTTTTAGTAGGAGCACTTGTTGGAGCCATATTTTCTTATTTTATTTTCTATACATGTAAAAAAAATATAGGTGGTAAATGGTTAAAGAAAAAGGAAGAATATGCCTTGAATTAAATGAAAAATAAAATATTCTTTTATATTATGTCGAAACAATATTATATTTATGTGTTTATACTATTACTTTTTATATTTGGTATGTCTTTTTATAATGAATATTCAAGAGAACATTTAAAAGAAGGTTATGATCATTATAAGACCATTTCAAATAATTTGCCTAGTTTTAGCCAGGTGCAAAATAGATATATCGGGAGAAAAAGGTATTAAATAGTTTCGGAAAAGAAAAGAAAGATTTTTGAATATATAATTATGGAGATATATATTATACAAATCTATAATATATATGGGGGCTGGAATACTACCTACTACCATTTATAATAATAAAATTTATTTCTTATTTGGAAAAGAAAATAAATATGAAGACTCCGCATCTGGGTTTTCAGATTTTGGTGGTGGGACTGATAATAAAGAAACCTATTTTCAAACCGCTATTCGCGAAGGAACAGAGGAGCTGACCGGGTTTCTTGGATCTTCAACAGATTTAAAACATATGTTGAAAAAGAATGGATATTTCCCTATTGACTACAAGTCGGAGGGTTTTAGTAATTATAGAACTCATCTTTTCCCATATGTATATGATGATCGATTACCATTATATTATAATAATAATCAACAATTTCTTCAAAAACATTTAGATCCTTCTATAATTAGAAAAACCAAAATTTTTGAAAAAGAGAAAATTGAGTGGTTTTGTATAGATGACCTATTGAAAAGAAAAAAAGAATTTCGATGTTATTTTCAACATATTATAGATATTATTTACAGAGAGAAAGAGGCAATCATGATATTTTTAAAAAAAGCCAAGTTGGAGAAACCCGTTTATAAGAAAACAAGAAAAAACAGAAAATCATGAGTAAAAATGAATTATATAGTTATCCTTATATATTATAATGAGTAATAACGATATTGATTTAGATATAGATAATTATTCCTATAATGATTTATTACATTTATTTAAAATTCACAATAAATTTAAAGTAAATGAAAATAAAAATAAAATAGAAAAACATCTTGGTAAAATAAAAAACCTAGTTTCTAGTGATATATACTATTTTTATATAAAAGCAAAAAATATTATTCTTACTATTTATCAATTAGTTGAAGATGATGTATTAGATAATTTGGAGAATGAAACACTTGTCAAGTTTTATATAGATAAAATGAAAAGAGTAGATAATTATGAAAAGATGGATATTGATGAACTAATTAATATTATTAATGAAATACCAAGTCAAAGAAAAATTTATTATAATAATATTAGTCATGATATTCAAGATGATTTGGGCATACTAGATAATCCCTTGAATGAAAAATATCTTGATACAAGTAGTCGAATTAATCCCAGTTTAAATAATCGTAATAATACGAACGAGATACATAGTACTTTTTCAAATGATGTTGCCCCAGGATATTTGAACTCAATCAAACGTATTATTCAAACACAAAATTTGAATTTAAATAGTTGTTTTCGAAGTAATTATTATACTTCCAATCCATGTGATTATTTATATCTTTTACCTTCAGAAATAAAAAATGTAGTTTCTATGCGATTAGCTTCTATTGAAATACCAAATGCTTGGTACTTATACTCTAGAAAGAAAAAAAATAATTTTTTTAAAATAAATATAATTAGTCATGAAAAATCAGAACCGGAAGAATTTTTAATTGTTATACCAGAAGGCAATTATAATAGTGCTACTATGACAGAATATCTAAACGAAACTTATTTTTATCTTTCCAAAGAAGATACACTATTAAAGCATATTAAATTTTCTATTAATGAGTATAGTTACAAAACAACTATAGATTTAACCAAAGATGGCCCTAACTATATTTATTCTTACTCTTTACATTTTATAGAAGATATTAATCAAAATATTATGAATACACTTGGATGGACATTAGGATTTAGATTAGCTACCTATGTTGATATAACGGACAAGATAACTTCCGAAGGTTTATTTGATGGTGGTGGAGATAGATATATTTATGTATGTATTAATGATTATCAATATAATGATAATAATTTCAATACAGTATGTTTTGATAAAAGTATTTTAAATGAAGATGTAATTGCCAAAATACCAATGGTAAATGGAAAACTTTTTCTTATTATTGATGATAGTGATAATCCATTAACCAAAACAAGACGATATAATGGACCTGTAACCATTTCTAGATTACAAATTAAAATTTTGGATAAATTTGGTTCTATTATAGATTTAAATAATATGGATTTTAGTTTTACATTGGAATTGGAAATATTATATGAAAGTTTCAACTTTAAAAATGTTTCTTATTAGAATTATTATTTTTTTTAATAATCATATATACTATTTAAAAAGGTATCAATTTTATAACTTGTTATATTTATTATTCATTACATTTCCTCGATTATCTAAACTATGATTATTGGAAGAAGATAAATGAATAGAAGATCTACGAGCTTTCAATTTATCAGAATATTTCATATTTCTATATCCAGGAATACCAGTTTTTAAATATAAATTCATAGAAAGACTAATATCTAATGGTTCACAATAATAAATGCAATTAATACAAAAGGTTACATAGGCTTCATCCTTTTCAAAAGAAGGGCAAATAATATTATCTGTAGTTAATTTTGGAATAATATCATCATACCAGTTCAAAGTAATAAGTTTTTCATTCAAGTCTAAAAAGGATAATAAGTTAAGGATTTCTTTATTAACTGATATAATTTTTTCCCTAGGTAAGGTATTCCTTGACAATAAAAGTATTTCTTCAAAAGCTATATATATTGTGTCTGATAATACAAAAGGTACATTTAAATATAACTGGGAAGAAAGTAGTAATAATGTATGTAAACGATTAGAATTTGTAATATGAAAATTTCCTAGATTGGAATTATAAAATAGAGTTTGAAAATATTCAAAACCCATTTGAATTGTTTTAAATTCAATGTTGAATACTTTTTCACTAGAAACTTTTGAAGTATTGGAAAAAAATGCTATAATTAAAATTTCATCTTTAATACTATTTGGATCTTCATCAATAAATCGAAATGTAAATCTTTTTCCTAATTTATTTCTTAAATCTGTTTCTATTTCATTATCGTCATCTTCGTTATCATCTTCATTATTATCTTTTTTATTCAAATTATTACATGGTTTACAAGGTATAGGTAATTGATAGTATGAATTAATATCATTTCTGGGATTTAATTTACACCAGTCATTTACATTTAATTTTCTAGGATAATATATTCCATTTTGATTTTTAGTTTTATTATTTTCAATACTGTATAATAAATATAATGTGTCTTGTATATTACAACACTGTATCAGTTTAAATTGATTAGAACAATATTTACAATAACTACACGATTTTATATGATGGATTAACTTATCATAGGTATTTTTGGTTTGATAAGAGTCTTTAATATTCCATGGTATATTTTTATTAAAATTTTTTTGATAGGTATATCTAAAAAAAGATTGGGCTAACTGTAAAAAATTAGTATAATCTAATGAGTTATTTAATTGTAAATTTTGTGAAATCGTTCCTTTAATTATTGCTACTGATCTTTTATTATTTATATAATCTTTACAATTTAAATCTTTATTATGAGAAAATGGTCTTACCATCTTTTTTATATACTATAATATTTAAACATTATAAAATTTAAACATTATAAAATTTAAACATTATAAAATTTAAACATTATAAAATTTAAACATTATAAAATTTAAACATTATAAAATATCTGGTTACCAATTATGGGTTGTATCAATTCCATCCAAACTATCATCCCCACTTATATCACCACTAAGATTAACAAGAGAATTTAGTCTTATGCCTTGATAATTATTTTCAATAACAGGTTCGTTACTTTGCATTTCCTCTAAACTATAGTTATTTATTTCCTCTAAACTATAGTTATTTGATATTTCAATAGACGCGGAAACTGGAACTTCACTGGTTAAAGGAACTTGAGGAACGAAGCTCAATGCATTATTATGAAAAACATTTTCATACCCTGGTAAACTGGTAGAAACTGGAAGATTAAAAGTAATTGGTAAAGATAGATTAGGAAGATAAATATTAGAACTTAAAATTACTGTTATTTTGGCTGCTGAGTCTATTTTGTTTGATTCTTGAATAACCATATTATCCATTAATGTATTAATTAAATCTTCCATACTTAATGAAACAATATATGGTAATACATTAGTAACGTTTTTATATTTACTTAAATATTTCACGATTGATATTCGATCAAATGGAAAAAGAGAATTACGATTATTTTGAGTATTCGATTCCCATGTACTTAAAAATAAATCTACTAAGGAAAATGCATTTCCATTGATAGTAAAATTATTAAAATTTAACGCACAATATTCACTATTACTATCATTAATATAGAAATTTTTGGTAGATGTGTTATAAAATAAGTACATAAATAAAGAATAACTCATTTGAATAGTATCTAAATTAACAACGCTTGTTTCACCAGTATTATTTTTGGTATTTGATAAAAAAGCAAATGTTGGTTGAGATCCTTGGGCCTCGGGATTACAGCTCAAACTCATTATAATTTAAGGCTATATATTTTTTTAAAATAAAATATTAATTTAATAATTATATGTATAAAATTATTAAATTAAAAATTATATATAAAATAAATTTTTCTTTATATAATAAACGCATCTATGAATTCTATAGAAAATTATAATGTTAATTTAATGAAATTTCATTTTCCGTCAAAAAAAAAACATATTCTAAATGAAATAACTGAAGATGTATTTGTAATTAATTTATTATCTAATAAACTTAGGCGTAACTATATAATAATGTTGATGAAAAAATATAAAATAAATTTTACATTAGTTATTGTAGAAACAATACCTAATCATTTATATAATATTCTTAATAAAAATAAAAAACTTACCAAAGGTGAACTCGGTTGTACGTTAAGCCATATGTGGTGTTTAAATAAAATTATTACAGACAACTTGAAGTCTGCTGTCATTTTAGAAGATGATATAATCTTTCATAAAGACTTTAAACAAATGTGTACAAATATATTCCAGTTGCAAACATATGACTTTTTATTATTGGGTGCATGTGATTTCAGTTTTTCAAAAATGAATTTTGAATTTGTTAATAGTAATGGATTATATAGGCCTCATCCATCCTCATTAAAAGTATATGGAGCACATGCAATTTTTTATTCTTCACAAGGAGCTAAAAAAATGTTTGAATACATTAATGAAAATATATATTTCATTGATAGAAATTTTCATTGCATATTTGAATTTTTCCCAAATACCTCTTTTATTTGTTATCCAAACTTGATTGTTTCAGATATTAGTACAACTAATATAGGCCATACTTATCCTTTTTTTTCTGAAAATGAAAAAAACTACTATTTAGATTGTTTTCGAGATTTCCAATTTACAGATTACAACTTTTTTTATTTATCTTTATTTACAAATTTAAATTCTAGGTCCTTATCTATTTTAGAAATAGATAATTATGAAATATTTATAAATAAATTAATTGAAGTACTATTTCCTAATATTGAACAACAAATTATATTAAAAAAAAGACTGAGTTGTGATTTTTTTACAATGAATGATTTAAAATTAATATTAAATTTTTAAAATATTATTGATTTTTACTTTTCATTTACATTTATTACACCAAATAGTCTCTCTAAAAAATGTATTGGTGAATAGTTTTTATTAATAGAATTATTTTCATATAGATTATTTAACAGATAACTTTTAAAATTATTATTTTTTATAAAATTTATTACCTCTTTTATACATTGGCTTTCACTATAAAAAATAGTTCCTGCTACAAATGTTTTTGAAGTATTAATTTGGGAATAATAAGTAAATAATAATTGTTTATTAAAAACATCATTTTGAAGTACAGTATAATAACTGGGGTGGCCTATACAGTTAGAATTTTCTTTATTAATGCATAATTTTTTTAATGGCATAGATAACAAATAATTGGTTAAATCTTCATATTGATTAGTAATACTTTTCGTATGTAATTTAATAATATGTTTAAAATCATATTTTTTTGATATGTCTTCATACATTAATAAGGTAGGTGTAATATCTGTTCCAAATTCCTTGGCTAAATATATACCATAATATTTAAAATTATCTTTAATTATACTTTTTAAATTATTCATAGTGGAATCTGAATTGAAACAAAAAGAAATATTTAATCTTTGAACCTTTTTATATTCTATAATTTTATTTATTAAATTCAATCCTCTTTCTTCATTACCTATAAATACTATAATTAACAGACTTATTTTTGTATTAAAATTATCATAAATTTTTTTTATTAATTTACTTGTTAATTCGTCATAAGTTAAATTATAAATAAATTTATTAACAAAGTCTTGAGCCTTGTAAATTTTTTGTTTATATTTCACATATATTGTTTTTAATATGTTAAAAAATTTAATGGATGGATATATATTCATTATTTGTTTTGGATGATAAATAAACCCTTTTAATCCAATATTTTTTATGTATTTCAGTAATTCTTCTTCTTTTTTTAAATTTAGTTGATTAATTTCATTACAAAAATACAAGTCAATATCAAATGCATTTGCTATATGTTTTGTTTTATCAAATTTTTCATCAAGATTATTATATTTTAAATATTTATGAATATCACTCATTGGTTTATATTCCTTGAAACATAGAAAAAACAAGAGTTTTTTTTTCCATTCTGGATTTGAGATCCAAAATTTATGTCCTCCGAAACTATTTGGATTATATATACGTTCACTTGAAAATTGAGATGCAGACTCCCAATCAGCTACTAAACCAATATTAAGTTCTTGCATATTTTTGGAAAAATAAATATCTTCGGGTGGGAAATAAGAATTTGTAAGTGTCATATAGGTTAATGTTGAATCTTCAAAAGTTGTATCATCTACACTAACTGTATTAATTATTTTTTTCATAATACTATTAGTACGTAAACTTAGACCTCCATTACCAACCGAATTTGGTGTATCATTTTCAGACTTGGGAAATGGAGCTCCTATAAAATCAAAATGTAAAAACTCGTTAATATTATCATTAAAAATAATTGTATCTTCCTGATAAATAAGAATTTTCTCTCCTTTTAACAAATTCCAAAAGTCTATACTAGTTAAAAATTTACTATATTCAGATGGTATTAAATTGTCATAATCAGTTTTAATTATTTTTATAGAAGGAGATATTTTTTGACATATTTTTTTAATTAAACTATAATTATTATTTCCACAAATTACTGTATGACACCATTTATTATTTAGTTTTAAAATAGTATTTCTAATTAAAAATTCTATATGAGGAAATTTACGAAATTCAATTAAAACAGCTTCATGTTCACTTTCTAAGGGAAAATCAGGAATTTCTATATTTCTTATGTTAGGAATTTGTTTAAAACAAAGATAACGAAATGCCATACATTCGTTATGTTGGACAGTGGTTTCGTCTGTTTTATATATTTTTAAAAATTTTTTATTGATATTATTTTTTGAAGAAGTAACCATATATAATATATCATTTTTAATATTCTAAAATAATCTTATTATTCTGGATATAATTTTATTATATTACTTATAAATTATAATTTATAATTTATAATTTAGATTTAGATTTATATTTATATTTAGATTTAGATTTAGATTTAGATTTATATTTATATTTATATTAATATATATGAAAATTCTTGTTTATGGCACTAATGGTTGGATAGGAGGAATATTTATTGACATATTGAAAAGTAAAAATATTTCTTTTGAATGCGGTAAATCAAGAGCGGATGATATAAATAATTTAATTAGTGAGATTACTACTATTCAGCCTACACATGTCATTTCTTTTATTGGTAGAACACATGGAAAAATCGGAGATAAAGTTTATACTACTATTGACTATTTAGAAGAAGAGGGAAAACTTTTAGAAAATGTGCGTGATAATTTATATTCCCCTATTTTGTTGGCTCAAACTTGTAAGAACTTAAATATACATTATACTTATTTAGGAACAGGATGTATTTTCAAATTCGACAAGGACCATCCTTTTGGTCAAGAGGTAAATGGTTTCAATGAAAATGATTTGCCAAATTTTTTTGGCTCTTCCTATTCTGTTGTAAAGGGTTATACCGATCAACTAATGCATTTATATGAAGACAGTGTATTGAATTTACGTATACGTATGCCAATCACTGGAGAGAAAAATGGACGAAATTTTATAACGAAAATTGTAAATTACGAAAAAGTTTGTTCAGTACCAAATTCTATGACTATTTTACCTGAATTACTTGTGTATGTTATTGATATGATGGAAAATAAACTTACTGGAACCATGAATTTAACTAATCCTGGACTTATATCTCATAATGAAATATTGGAAATGTATAAAGAAATTGTGGATCCATTATTTACTTGGAAGAATTTCTCTCAAGAAGAACAAAGAAAAATTTTATTAGCAGACAGATCTAATAATTTCTTGGAAACTAGTCGACTGGAGACCCTGTATCCTCAAGTATCTAATATTAAAGATGGAGTAAGAAAATGTTTGGAGAATTATAAAAAGAAATTAGATTTGGAAGAGCCAAATGAAAATTTGTTGGTAACTGGTGGATGTGGTTTTATAGGAAGTAATTTCATCAACTATTTTTTCCATAAAAGTCCTTTTAAAACTATTGTTAACCTTGATGCAATGTATTATTGTGCGAATAAAAATAATGTTAATGAAATAATACGAAAAGATGGCAAATATATTTTTATTCAAGGAAATTTATGTGATACTGAAAAGATAGAAAATATGTTGAAGAAATATAACATAACTCATATTATTCATTTTGCTGCACAATCCCACGTTCAGAATTCATTTGAAGACTCTCTTAAATTCACTTATGATAATGTATTAGGTACTCATACTTTATTGGAAGCATCTCGTAAATATAAAAAAATAAAGAAATTTATTCATGTTTCTACGGATGAAGTTTATGGTGAGTCCATGTTGAAGGTAGATGAAACACATAAAACTGAACATTCCGTATTATGTCCTACTAATCCATATGCTGCAACTAAAGCTGGTGCTGAACTAATCGCTCAGTCTTACCAACATTCTTATAAAATGCCTATTATTATTACCAGAGGAAATAACGTATACGGGCGTAATCAATATCCTGAAAAACTAATTCCTCGTTTTATTAAACTATTAAATGAAGGTAAAAAAGTAACTATTCAAGGAAATGGAACCTCTGTGCGCGCTTTTTTACATGCTTATGACACAGCAAAAGCATTTGATTTTATTTTGAATAAAGGAGAAGTTGGTGAAATATATAATATTGGGTGTGATGAAAATATGGAGTATTCTGTATTAGAAATAGCCAAAATATTGATTAAAATGATTAAAAAAACGGAAGATTACGACCAATGGATTGAGTATATAGAGGATAGACCTTATAATGATATGCGTTATTATATAAGTAATCAAAAGCTAAAAGACTTGGGTTGGTCTATTGATATTGATTTATTGACAGGATTAACCGATTTGATTAACACCGAGTATAAAATTAATTTAATTGACTTGCAGTTAATGGAAAGTAGAGAGAATAAACTAGAGTATTTTGGAGATTGGATAAATAATGTAGAAGAACTTCAAAAAAAATTTAATGGTGCAGAACCATTTGATAATATTATCATTCCTGATTTTTTTAATGCCGATTTTGCAGAGGCGTTATTTCAAGACTTTCCTACCGATGTAGAAAACGGACAATGGTATAAATACAATAATCCATTAGAAATTAAGTATGCATATGATGATGTAAAAAATCTACCATTGGTTTTAAAAGATGCATTTTATTTATTATCTACAAAAGAAATAACAGATAAAATAGATGTATTATCCGGAATTAATGGACTAGAATTTGATCCTTACTTACATGGAGCAGGCATTCATGCACATCCTACTAATGGTAGACTACATATGCATTTAGATTATGAAAAACATCCTTACTTGGATAAAGAAAGACGATTGAATATAATTATCTATTTAAGTAAGGATTGGCAAGAAGAATGGAATGGAGAGACACAACTGTGGGATAATGAAATGAAAAAATGTGTTAAAAAATCTCCGGTTAAATTCAATACCGCATTCATTTTTAAAACTAATAATATTTCTTGGCACGGATTACCAGAACCAATTACTTGTCCGGAAGGGGTTTTGAGAAAAAGCTTAGCTTATTATTATATTAGTCCTATTATAAGTAATCCAGCAAATGATAAAGTAGGAAACGATGGGTCTGGATTCAGAACCAAAGCTACTTATACTAAAAAACCAGAGGATGAGTATGATGAAAAAATAGATAGGCTCTATAAAATCCGTCCTTATAGACGAATTCAAGAAAGCGATTTGGTTTAAATAATTATTAAATTATATTTTATTCAAATTAAATATAATAAAATATAATTTAAATAAAAATATATAATATATTATAATATGTCAGTTGCATTGGTAGGATATAGTGGTTTTGTAGGATCAAATTTATTACAATTTTATAATTTTGATTATTTTTATAATAGTAAAAATTTTCATGAAGCAAATAATAAAACATTTGATACATTATTTTTTTGTGGAGTACCTGCTGTCAAATGGTATGCAAATAAAAATCCAGAAGAAGATATAGATATAATTAACAGTTTAAAAAATATTCTAAATACAGTTTCTGTTAAAAAAATTATTTTAATAAGCACTATTGATGTTTATGATGAAGATACTAATTCACAAAAAGACGAAGATTATGATTGTGATTGGTTTTTAAGTAGTCATTATGGAAGAAATAGATATTTATTTGAAGAATATGTTAAAAAAACATTTATTGATTATCATATTATACGTTTACCTGCATTATTTGGAAAAGGTTTGAAAAAAAATATTATTTATGATTTAATTCACAACAATCAACTACAAAATATTCCTCTTCAATCTTCCTTTCAATGGTATGATTTAAATTGGTTAAAAAAAGATATTGATCTTATTGTAAAAAATAATATTAAAGTGTGCAATTTATTTCCTGAGCCTTTAAATAGTTCTGATATTATTTCACTTTTTGAATATCCAAATGAAAAATTCGATTACAATAAAAAACTGTCTTATAATTTAAAAACAAAATATTCTTCTTTATTTGGATCTAATATTGATGGATATATACGCAGTAAAGAAGAAGTATTAGTTTCTATAAAAGGGTTTTTAGATTTTTCAAAAATAAAAAAACAACATTTATGCGTTTCCAATATATGTGTTAAGAAAACTAATCAGTTTCAATTTGCATGTTTACTTAAATTATTTGGTATAAGTAATATTCAGATTGCACCAACAACCTTAATTGAAAATTGGGATAAACTATTGGACATTGATTTTTCTATATATATGAATAATGGATTAAGTGTGTATTCATTTCAGTCAATAACATTTACATTAAATGATTGGAATATATTTAATGAAAATAAAGATAAGTTAAAAGAACATTTATTTAAGGTAATAGATGTGTCAGTTAAAAATGGAGTAAAGGTTTTAGTTTTCGGTTGTCCTAGAAATCGATATATATGTAATATTGAAGATAAAGAAAAGAATAATAGTATTTTTATTGAATTTTTTAAAGAAATTGGTAATTATGCAAATGGAAAAGATATAACTATTTGTATTGAACCAAATAGTAAAAAATATAATTGTAACTTTATTAATTTAATTAAAGAGGCAGGAGATCTAGTCAAGTCAATTGATCATCCAAATATTAAAATGATGGTGGATATAGGTAATGCTATAATGGAAGAAGATAATTTACAAGATATATACAAATATAAAGAGTATATTTATAATATTGATGTAGCAAATGAAAATATGATGCCATTTACAAATTATCTTGATAAACATATTGACTTCAAAAAAATATTAGCTGATATAAAATATAATAAAAATATTAATTTAGAAATGATGATAAAAGAGGAAGAAAAAGAACTGGAAATTTTGTGTAAATCCCTTGAAAATTTTATAAAAGTTTTTGGTTATTAAAAATATAATTCTTTTACGTAGGCTTCAATAAATGTTTTTGTATCAACAATATCTTTATTATACCAAGAACTACATGTGTCAGGAAAATTAATACCATAGTGTTTTCTTACTGAAGGAAGAATAGGCATACACCAATCATTCAACCCGATGTTGAGAAATTTTATATTTTCTTCTTGGTCTGTTTCTGGGTAATTTAATTGCAATAACTTGAATATTAGTTTTATTTGTTCATTTAATAAAATTCCGGTTGGATGATTTCTATTATGAAATAATCTTATTTTTGTGAAATTATCTTTAATAAAATAATATAGTTCTGGAATATCACTATTTAATAATTTTTTTTCTAGATATTCAAAACTTCGATTATAGTTATATAAAATTTTTTCCTTTGGAATAGCATTTTCATCTAATAACAAATTTTGTACTTCATTAATTATAACATCTTTATTTTTTATAGAATTTTCACTATCTTTAAAATATTGAATAATTAAATCTATACCATAGAAAAATTTTCCAAATGGATTTTCTAAATTAATAGTTTTATCATTTTGCTCGTCATATTCATTATAACAAAATATTGCATCAAAATGTAAAAAAGATATACAAATTTTAATGCATGACGATGGTAAAATATAATTTAATATATTAGATAAATCAAAATCTGATCCGGGTTTATCGGAATAATTTTGATAAATAAATATATCCGCATTATAAAATTCTTGTGGAATTAATTTATAATTTCTAATATATTCAAAATTCATAAATGAATTAATATTAAATAGTGAAGAATAATATTTTTCTAACATATATCGTATGGAACCTCCTTGACAATTGGCCCAAATAATAATATTTTTTTTATTCATATATAATAATAATATTTATATTAATATATACATAAAATTTAATCTTATAATAATTAAATATATATTTTATAAGCAATTATTATTATTATAATTTTTCTTAAATGAAAATACTAATTATATAATATTTGGTGTTTTAATTTATATATATATATATTATATGGAAAATTCAGATTTAAAAATAGTTGATTTTACAAATAAAAATAATACTTATGATTTAAAAAATGGTAAAAAATTATGTGAATTATTAAATTATAAGTTTATTAATAATATTGAACTTATTACTATAAAAAAACTAAGTTGTTGGACCTATCATTTTATAAAAAATGATGAGAATATTTATTATATGGATTATTTTGCAAATTTATTTTTGAATATAGATCAATTAAATATATGTAATGATTTAATTCTTGAAACTAATTATAAAAATCTTTTTTTAAAAAAAGCTATTATATTATATAATATAACTCGTAGTGCTGGACATGAGTTTTGTTTTTTATTATATGGAATATATATTCTACACAAAGAAAATTTACTTGATGATTATGACATAATAATTACTGATAATATATTAAAATTTGGAAAATTTATGAAAAGTATTTTAACGCTTTTTTTTAAAGAAAATAAAATTCATTATATTGATGATGAAACAATAGTTAATATTGAAAATAGTATCATTTATACACCACCGAACTTCAAAGTTAATGAACATAATAACATGTTACTAGAAAGGTTAAGTTTATATAATGATAATAAAGTTATATCTAAAAATGTTTGTTTAATTAAATCATGTATAGATGGTAATTATATTAGTACATCAAATAGTATATTTTCAAATTCCTACTTAGATTTTTTTAAAAAAAGTAATTTTGATGTTTATAGTCCAAATAATTTAGATGTAGTTTCATTATACAATTTAATTTTCAATTGTGAAAATATAATTTTGTCATGGGGATGTAATTCCTGGTTAAATAGTATATTTGTTAATGAAAAAACAAATGTCATGATATTATGTCATATAGAATATAAATCTCAATACCATTTTAATAATGTTAAGACTAAATATAAAAATACTGAACCAACAAATTGTACTCCATTATGTAAAAAACTAATAATGAATTATGATTTAATAAGTGATTTAAATAATGATATAAAAGATGAATTACAAAAAAAAATAAATGAATTATTAAATAAAGATATACCTTTACTTAGTTTATCAGAAAATATTAAATTTGAAACCCCATATAAAATATTAACTAATTCATATTATTTTTATAAATCTAAAGATAAAAAACTTTTTGATGATAATGAAGATAGGTTTCCATTTTATTTTTTTATTATAAATAAAAAATTATTTATTCATGATTTTGAATTTAAATTTATTACTGATTTAATTATAGAAAAAAATAAAAATGGAGAAATAATATTAGAAACACAAAGTCTTAATTTATTAAATTATAAAAATGTTTTATTGATTAAGTTTATTCATAATAATGCTGGTCATGCTTATGGTAATATAATGAATACAATTTATTTATTAAAAGATATTGACCTATCTGATTATAAAATTATTATAACAGAAGATCTTGAAAATTTTAGTTCATTTTTATTAAGTATAATTTATTTATTTTTTGATAAAAAAAATGTTATAATCATAAATGATAAAACATTAGTTAAATTTCAAAAAACATTTATTATAAAGGACTATTCATTTAAAAATTATACTCATACAAAATATTTAATAGAAAAAATAAAATTACAATCAAGTTTGTTAAATATTCCATATTATGAAAATATTTTTTTAATTAAAAGTACATTCACAAAAAATCAAAATTCAATTAATAAATGTTTTAATTGTGAATATAATAATTACTTAATTGAAAAGGGATTTAATATGATTTTACCAGAAAAATATGATATTATTACATTATTCAAAATAATTAATAATGCAAAAAATGTTATTATGTCTTGGGGATGCTGTTCTTATTTGAATAGTGAATTTGTTAATGAGAACGCAAATGTACTAATATTAGCACATGTTGGTTACGAAAAAGAATACATAGAAGTTGAAAAAAACTTTCCATTTGGAATTTTGGAATCTGGATGGTTTCCTAAATGTAATAAAAAATTATTATTAAAGAATTTAACAAGTGAATTAACTGATTATATAAAAGATGAATTACAAAAAAAAATAAATGAATTATTAAAATAGTATTTATATAAAATTTTGTAGAATATAATATTCAAAGTCAAAAATTCCATAAATTTTACCACAATTTACACTAATGATATTTTTATCAATCTCTTCAATAGTTATATCACGTGAATCCGACGCGGATATTAATTTTGTTTTTTTTGATAAAAAATAAGAATTGTATTCAAAATTCTCTTCAAACTCTGGATAATAATATTTTATTTTATCAAACATTTTTTCTTTGATAAAAACAATTTCCTCTTCTTTCACATTGTAATTATCTATATCAGAATAATTATTAGAACTTATAATTGGCGTGTATTCAACATCTGTTAATGTAAATAAATTATTTTCAATATCTCTTGGATAAAGAGATAGGAATTTTCCATCCATTATAGTTAAAGCTCCAAAATCTACATTCTTCATTTTTTTTATAATTAATGATATTGTTAGTTCATAATTATATTGTTTTTTTGATAGTTGTAACTGATTATAAGTACAATCTAATAATAAATCACAATTATATATTTTTTCATTTTCACAATTTATATTTATAGTATTATCATCTTTTTTTTCAACTGATATTACTTTTGTATTAAATATAAAATGGACATTTTCATGATTAAATAATTTTTTTTCAAACATTTGTTTAACTTTATCTGAATTAATTACTTCTTCTTTTACTTTTATTAAATCTTCATCTATATTCAAAAAAAGATTATTTTTTACAATATCAAATTTAAAATTTTCATAATCATAAATTTCTATATATGTTTTATAATCTATTAAAGAGTGATTAGATATAATATAATAATTATTATTAATATAGTCTACACATTCAGAATATTCTTTTAAAAACTTATTATAATATTTTTGACAAAGATTACGAGTTGGGAAATTTCTAGAGTAATGATATCCCAAGTGTAATCTATTTTGATTATAAAAAGACGAATTATTAAATATCTCTTCATTTTTCTCAATAATAGTGATATCATATTCTTTATACTTACTTAATTTTAACGCAATATGACATCCATACCAACCCGATCCAATTATAATAATTTTTTTCATATATATTTAAATATATTTAAATATATAATAAATTATATTTTTATAAATTGATATTTAATTTGGAAATATCTATTATATTTTCATCGTTACATTCAACTACATTTACTTTTAATTCGTACGTATCAATAATCTTTTGAAATAACCATATATCTTCGGCGCTATACGATTTTGATTTTAATATAGTTACATTAGTATTTGGTTGTAAATAAATCATATTTACTAACGCACCTCCCCATGTTATAAATATATTTTCAGCATATCTTATTATATTTATAAATTCTTCTTGGGATATATCTTCTGGGTTTAAAATAAAATATCCAAGAGATGATAGGTATTCTTCTATTTCTTTTTGATTAGATAAATTTCTTGGTAAATGAAGAGCTGTGTTCCTAGTAATAAATATATTTTTATATTTTTCGGTAGTTTTATTTTTTTGATTTAACTCTAATTCTGATTGTTGATAAATTTTATCTCTAATAGTTTTTGGAAAAGAATGAAATGTATGAAAATATTGAGGAGACGTTGTATGAACTATTAACTTTACATTTTTCATTTTAATTATATATTCACTAGTACTATATGCATTAAAATGTTTATTAAATAAAAAATTACTTAACTGATCATAATTTTTTTTATTATAATTTATATTTTCAGTTATATATTTATACGAATTAAAACAAGTATGTGAATTATCTAAATTTTTTTTGTTGCAAAAATCAGCCATTATGAACATTTCATCTTTAAAATGCCCGAATGTTTCGAACCATTTTTCTATTGAAATAATATTATTTCCTATATCAAAAGTACTTTCTTTATCAAGATCTAAATGTTCTAATATTGATAAAAGGTTTGATGTATGGTCAATAAATAAATTTATATCACAAGAAAAAAAATATCTACTTGGTAATAAAATTTTTTTATTTTTATCTACAAAAATTTCATAACAATTTTTTAAATAAAAAATATCTTCTCCATCATTTGTTTCAAAATAATCATATTCATCTATTTTTTTTAAATTTCCTAAATGAGAAAATATAGACATTGATTTAAGAATTTTTATATCCATATTATTATTACTTGCATTGAGTAAAATACTTTTATCATTGTCATTTATAAAATTTAAATTATTTATTATTTCTTCCATATAATAATATAATAATAATATAATAATAATATAATGAATAAAACATTAATTGGTAAAGAAAATTATTTATTTTTACAAAATGATTCTGCAAGAGAATTAGAGGTTCACCAAAATAATCTTGATTTGGTTACAAATGAATTATATTTAAAATATAATGAAATTATAAATAAATATTTGTTAATTATATTTCCAAATAAATCCTTTATTCAAAAACAATTTTTGCCTGATGATTTTAATTTAAAATATAGACCTGCTTTTGATAAATATAATGAATTTTTAAAAGAACATATTTTAGATGGTTATATCTTTTTGAAAGATCAAATTGATTGTTATTATAAAACGGATACCCATATTAATTTTAAAGGTAATTATGTTATATATCATCATTTTATAGATAAAATAAATAACTCATTTAATTTAAATATTGGAAAAAAGAATATCAATATTACTGAAATTTTTTGTCCTGAAGGATTAAGTATTCTTGAAAAGGGAATAGGTGATTTAACATGGTCATCTAATTTAGGAGATCAAGTTCTTGAGAATTTAAGTGATAAATACTACTATAGTAATGAAATAAGAGAATTATATCTTCAATATAAATTTTCGCCCCAATCTAAAATCCGAATTTTAAATAAAGACTTGGAAGATAAAACGAATGAACATTTAGAAGAAAAGTTACATTGGGAAATTATATCCAACTACATATTATATCAAAAAAATAATCTAGATACAAAAATAAAGGTTCTAATATTTTATGATAGTTTCTTATTACCTAGTATTGACTTATACATTGATATGTTTGATGAAATTTATTTTTCTAAAAGTATTTATGAATTAGATTTAATTCAAAAAATAAATCCAGATTATGTATTTGAATTTCGATGTGAAAGATTTTTATTTTAATATTTTTAACTTAAATGTTTTGTTAATAAATTTAAGTTATAATAACCATATTCTACGGAGGGTTCAAAAGTCATTTTTTCACCCCATTCATTAAAAGAATTAATTAATAATATATTTTCAAGTTCTGATTTTTTTTCTTTATTATATTTTTCTAATATTTTATTTATAAAATAAATTTTATTCGCTTCTGTATTTTCTATACAAATACTTGCTTTATTTAACTTATTTGGTTTCATTAGTCGTGCTCTATTATCAAAATCAAGTGCAATCGTCTGTAAACAATCGTTTTTAAAGTTATCTTCTTTATCTAAATAATCTTTGAAATTAATTACTTTTTGATTTTTATTATAAGAAAAATTAGATGATTTATAGTTGAAATGTATAGCAAATTGGTAATAGTCCTCATATTCTTTCAACATATTATTAATAATCATATAAACTCCTTTAAAATTATTTAATTTACATTCTTCGTTTAGTATATTATTTAGTAATTCAAATTCATTATCACTTATTAACCAAGGATGATAAATAAAAAAAACAGGTTTATCATCAATTTTTAAATAGTTTTCATGTTTAAAATATATCATCAAGTTATCTACATTTTTTTTAATATTATCAAAAGTATATTTATTTTCTATTTTTTCATTTGTATTTCCAAACGCATCATTTCCACTCCAATCCTCGTTAGCCCATATAAAAAAAACCTTTTTGCTATGAAGATTAATACTGTCATCAAAAAAAGTATTTACAACTTTATCCATAATCATATTTTTATTTGTAATAGTATTAGTAGAAAACCAATAATAGTAAATTGCCAATCCAGCAAAATTATAATCATTAATAATTTCTATTTGTTTTTGAAGTAACTCTTTATTTTCCAGATTATACTCATGAATATTATTTATATTTAATTCTTTTAAAAAAGGTGTTTCTATATCATATGATATTTTACTTTGATTTAATAAATGTAAATTTTCAGTATCAGTAAAATTTGGGTAAAAAGTAATATTATTTTCTGAAATAGAATGGAATTGAGGAAAATAAATAAAATATGGTTTTATATCGTATTTAAAATTTTTTAAATTTATTTGTTTATTTTTATTAGTTATAAAGTAATTATCCCAAAAATCATTAAAATAAATAGTGGGTTCAATCGTAAAAAAATAATTTTGTTGATGTTTATTAGCTAATTCAATAAACTCAGGTATCGTTTCAAAAAAAAATTTTTTTTTATAACTTAATAAACGATTAGCTATTACACTATCATATTTTTTCTTTAAACTAATAATAGGTAATCTGGATATTATTGATAAACTAAGTGTATAACTATATGTTTCTGGCCAAATGGATGTTTCTAAAATAAGATTTGGTTTATATTTAATGAGTAAATTATTTAGATCATTTATATTATAATACCTATAAAATTCTAAATTACTATTTTCAATAGTATGACCGAATACAATTATTTTCATGTTGATATTATTTTTTTGTATATATTCATTTATTTGTTCTATTAACTCTTTGCCTTTAATTGTCGATACTTCTCCTATAACACCAATTATAATTGTGTTATTAAAAGTATCTATTATATCTAATGATTGTTCAAAATCTGGTAATTTAGAAATAATGATTTTATTTTTATCAACAAATCTTTCAAAAATATTAGATGTAGCTTTATTCTGACAAATAACTTCATCAAATTGGTTTATATTAATTTTATTATATAATGAAATATCATTAATTAGTTGAATTTCTTCATAATATGGTTGTGGATTATCATTAATTAAATAATAATCATGTGTAATAGTTGTAGTCTCTTTCTCTAATTCAAATAATGCATTTAAAAAATAATTTGAATGAAATAATGTATGATTAATGAATATTTTTAAAATTTTATCTTTAATTTCTTTTAGAAAATGGATACATTCATTATCGTTAAAATTTATATCTAACTCATAATCATCATTAATAGTAAATCTTAAATATTCATTTATTTTCCTTACAATTAAAAATGTTTGTCTATATTTATATTTTTTTAGAATTGTATTTAAAAATACATTTGTTCCTCCACCTAATTTTGGGAAATCTACTATTAAAATAAAAGATTTGAATAAATCTATATTGTTTATTTTTTTATAAGTATTATCTAAATTAACAAAATTTGTTTCATTAAAATTTAAAATAGATCTTGATAAATTATCTTCTAGTTTATAATTTCTTTTTTCAAAGTATCCATATTTAGTGTAATGTATTTTGGGATTATATTTATATTTTGCAATAACATCTGGATTTAATTTAAGATATATTTCTTCATTAAAGTCATATGGTAACTCTACTTTATATTTTATTTTTTCAAAATAACCATTAGTTAAGTAATGGTGTATTCCATCAAAAATGTTATTTTCTTTTAGATCTGGATTTAATTTAAAATATACTTCTTCATTAAAGTCATATGGTAACTCTACTTTATATTTTCTTTTTTCAAAATAACCATTAGTTAAGTAATGGTGTATTCCATCAAAAATATTATTTTCTTTTAAGTCTAGATTTAATTTAAAGTATATCTCTTCATTAAAGTCGTCTGGTAATGAAATATCATATTTATATTTTACATTTTTAAAATAACCATTTGTTAAGTAATGGTGTATTCCATCAAAAATATTATTTTCTTTTAGATCTTGATTTAATTTAAAGTATGCTTCTTCATTAAAGTCTTCTGGTAATGAAATATCATATTTATATTTTCTATTTTCTAAGTACCCATTTGTTAAGTAATGGTGTATTCCATCAAAAATATTATTTTCTTTTAGATCT
>Ga0209550_10000143_pt1 | contig 58951 bp, 48 predicted proteins | sample LauGreSuBDMM15SN_2_FD_187567 | JGI IMG/M metagenome (GOLD analysis project Ga0209550, IMG submission 187567) | Freshwater lake microbial communities from Lake Michigan, USA - Su13.BD.MM15.SN (SPAdes) (version 5) | ecosystem: Environmental > Aquatic > Freshwater > Lake | place: Lake Michigan... | reverse complement strand
CTAACACACGTCCCGCTTCGGCGGGATTTTCGGACTCCATGGACGACAACGCCCCCAAAGAAAATCCGCCCGCGGATTTCAACAAACTCGATTTGAACCAACTTCAGGGGTTCAGTTTCGGCACGCAATGGACGCAAGAAAAAGCGTCCCCCTCTGACCGTCGCGAACGCGATCCGGGCGCTGACCGCCCGCGTCGTGACGACCGGCGCGATGGGCCGAGTGGTGGCGCGCCCATGAACCGCGATCGCCGAGCCTTTCGCAAACCGGCCGGTCCCGGTGGTCCTGGTGAAGGAGCGCCCAGCGCTCCGTCCGCCCCAAGTGGTGGCGCGCCCGAGCGCCGCGAGTATTCCGGCGGCGGTGCTCCTCGCCGCGATGCCGGCGGCGGTGGTGACTACCGTGGCGGTGGCGGTGGTGGTGACTACCGTGGTGGCGGTGGTGGTGGTGACTACCGTGGCGGTGGTCAGCGCTACGGTGGTGGCCGCGGAGAACCGCAGGAGCGCGTTCAATACGGCCCCTACGAGAGCCCGTTTTTCAGTGCGACGTTTTATCCCGAGGACACGAGCTTCACCACGCTCGTGCAGACCATTCGGAAGACGTGCCGCACGATCGAGCTTTTTGAAATTGCGCGCACCGTCGTGGCGAAGACCGACCGATTTGTGGTCGTGGTGACCCGCCGGCCCACTGCTGAATCGGCTGCTCCCGCGGCGGACGAGGCGGCGAAGTCAGCCAAGGCCGCGTTTTACATTTCCGTGCCAGACACGCTGCCCTTTGAGAGCGACGCCGCAGCCGTGGCTCATGTGTTAGCCAATCACCTAGATAAATTTTTTGAAAAGTCCGAGGTCGAGGTTGATCCACCGAAAGGGAATTATCAGGTCATCAACAAGTGCACCATTACGGGTGAGCTGCTCGGGCCGCCCAACTATCACCGTTACGCGCAGATCGTCCAGCAGCACCATGCCGCCAAAGTAGCGGGCATGTCATTGGACGCATTCCGTGGGCGCATCGAGACCATCCGCGACCCCGAGGTCGTGAATCAGTGGCTCGAGAAGATGAAGAAGATCACGCGGTACACGTGGAAACTTTCTGGCGCTGCCGCGAAACCGGCGGGGGTATCCGTGCCCGCTGCGGAGGTCGCACCCGCGGCCGACGGAGTGGCTGTGGCAGATTCGGCGCCGGTTGCCGAAGCCGCACCGGCCGTGCCGAGCTTCGATTCGCTGGAGGATGCCCGTGTCTTCTTGTTGACCGAGGCCCGCGACAAAGTCGTGCGCACGACTGAGACCGCTCGTTTCCACGGTAAAATCGCCGAGACGATGCCGCCGGGAGAGATCCGTCGTGCCGTCGAAGGCGCGCTCGAGCGCCAACGGAAGTTCCCGCTCGATACCGCCAATGCGCTGCGCGGTCGCCTGCGCCGTGAGCATTTCACGATCTTTAAAAAGGGCTCGAAGGGCGTTTCCTACGTTTGCGCGGTCAAGCGCAAGTTCCGGGTGCCCGGTCAAACCTTTGCCGACAGCATCGGTGCGCTCATTTCGTTCATCGAGGGTCATGCGATGATTCGCGCGAGCGAACTGGCTAAGAAGTTTCTCGGCATCACGGTGCCGGTCAAGGCGACCGGGGCCGCGCCGGTGCCAGTGCCCGCCGCGACTGAAGGAGCGCAGGGCGCAGAGGCGACCCCGGTCGCAACACCGGTCGAGCCGACGCTGACGGTCGAGGAACGCGCCAAGATCGTCCGCCTGCAAGGCGATCTGATGTGGCTCGTGCGTGAGGGCTACGTGACTGAGTTTATCGATGGACGGCTCTTTGCGCCGCCGCCGGTGGTCGAGGCCCGCAAGAAAGAAGTCGAGGTCGAGGAGCATGATCCGGAGAACTTCCCAGAGGTTCCTGTTTCCGCGCCCGAGCCTGCGCCCGTGCGTGCGCCCGAGCCTGCGCCCGTGCGTGCGGCGGTCGTCGAAACTGCGCCCGTGGCTGAAGCGTCGGTGGCTGTATCGGTTGGGCCGGACGCTTCCGTGGCGGTTGCTCCGGTTACGGCTACACCGGTTGCGGAAGAGCAGAAGCCGGTCGAGCCTTCGGCGTGAGCGTGAGCGCGCTAGAACCGGCGCGCTTTTGAGGAGCCTACCGTCCAAATCAGCGCGTTGAAATCAACGCGCTGCAGTTGCGAGGTGCGCCGAGGTGCTATTGCTGCCACCGCTCTGGCGCTGACGAGTCGTTATCGCGCAACAGTTTTTGGAGGCAAGGTGCGGTAGGTAAATGTCGCGATCATTTGCCGGGTGTAGGTGGCGCTGTGTTAGCCGTTGTTGGACACGGCTCCGACCTCATCCATGTTGTTTTCAAGATAGGCTTAATCGGCTTGGGGGAAGGAGCCTGCTTTCAGGCGATTTTTGCATCGTGGATCGCCCGCAAGCAGGCTCCTACCAAAGGCCGTCGTTGGGCTCATGGTGAGCGCAACGGGGAATGGATCGCCCGCAAGCAGGCTCCTACCAAAGGCCGTCATTGGGCTCATCGTGAGCGCAACGGGGCCTAACGCAGCCGTAACGTGTGACGCTCGTCAGCGGCAATCCCGAGGTCCAGGTGGAGGGTTGTCGGCGGGAGCCATGCCGCGATGTTCTCGGGCCACTCGACTGCAAGGCAGTAAGGTGGGGTGAGAAAATCTTCGAGCATGAGCGAGTCGAGTTGGGCGGCACGGTCGAGGCGGTAGGCGTCGAGGTGAACCAGGGTGCGCGTTCCGCGATGAAGCGTGAAGATCGTAAAGGTGGGGCTCGTGACTTGCCCGATGATGCCGAAACCGCGAGCGAGACCCTGGATAAATGTGGTCTTGCCGACGCCCAAGTCACCGTGCAGCGCGAGCGTCGCGTCGGGTGGGAGTGCCGCGGCGAACTCCCTGGCGAGGGCCTGCGTCTCATCGGCGGAGGACGTGACCACACCGGCGCGGAGTTGGGCGAAAATGGACGACATCGGATTTTTAAAACGCGGATGACGCGGAGAGCGCGGAGGTTCAGACGGGAGGTGAGGGACGTTTGCTCCGCGCTTTTTGCGGGCGCCGCGTTGCCTTGATTTCCGTGCGGAGGTGCTCGTAACCCCGGTAGTTCGCTAGGTTGACGGCCGAAGCGGGCAGTGCGGATTCCGTAACGAATATCCCGATACGCGAAAGACGGACGCGGGGAAAAGCGCGGTGCCAAGCGTGAGCGAATTGTTCGCGGTCGGTGCGGGCGGCGAGAGCGAAGACCAGCTCGTAGTCTTCTCCGTCGGTGAGGGCACCGCGGACGTCGGCTCCGCGGCGGAGCGGCAGGGCGGCGGCCTCGAGCGAGGGCGCGGCGCGGCGCGGCGTGAGGGCGCGGAGATCTTTCGCGAGGCCGTCGCTGAGATCCATCATGGCGCGGACCGCAGAGTGTCTTGCGAGCCATGCGCCTTCGGCGAGCCGGGGCTTAAACGTGACGTGATGCCGGGTAGGCAGACTGGCGCCGAGTTCGCCGGTGACGTAAATCTCATCGCCGACGCGCGCGCCGGTGCGCGTGACGACGCGGGGGCCAGCGGCTGCGCCGAGGAGAGTGAGACTGGCGGCGACGGTGCCGTCGGCCTGCGCGATGTCGCCGCCGACGATGGGCACGCGGTAGTGACGAGCGCAAGCGGCGAGGCCGCGGTAGAATTGTTCGAGCCAAGCAAGGCTCGTGCGGGCGTCGAGGGTGAGCGCGAGGACGGCGGCGGTGGGGTGTCCGCCCATGGCAGCGAGATCGCTGAGGTTGCGCTTGAGGAGTTTGGCGCCGACGTCGCGTGGGGCGACGGTGTCGTCGAAATGGCGAGGGTAGATCACGGGGTCGACCGTAATGAGTTGGCGGAGACGCGAGGCGGGCAGCACGGCGCAATCGTCACCGATCCCAAAGGGTGCGCGTGGTGAGGACGAGCCGAGCCACTGACGGATGGCGGAGATGAGTTTCTCCTCACCGAGGGTGGAGACGGAGTCGGCGGATTTGATCGCAAACGGATGCATGGCTCAATTGGCGCTCGGATCGATGAAGATGCGCAGAACGCTATAGGAGTTAAACAGCGCGTGGGCCACGATGGCGGTGCCGATGCGACCGGTGCGTTCGTAGGCGAGGGAGAAAACGATGCCCAGTGCGACGAGCGGAGCAAAGCTCGGGAGGTGCGCATGGAGGGCACCGAAGAGCACCGCAGGGAGCAGGAGCGCCGCCCAGCGCGGCAACCGCGTGCGGGCGTAGCGAAAAATCCCGGCCCGGAAAACCAGCTCCTCCGTCAAGGGTGCGACGAGCGCCGCAAGCGCGATCATGGTCGCGAGCAGAGCGGGGGGCTGGGCTTTTTTGAAAAACGCGACGGCGTCCTGAGGCTCGACGGGAAGACCGCACAGTTTCAGCAGGCCAGTCCACAGGAGTCCGACGACGACGATGAGCGGTAAGGAGATGAGAAACGTCGCGATGCCGGGAAGTATCGAGGCCGTGAAGGCGAAGGACGGACGTAAACGGCTGCGGTTGAAGCAGAGCGCGTAGACACCGACGCCGGCGAGCATGCCGCCCTGGAACCCGGCGTTGACGAGGATGAGCTTAGTCTGCGCGGAGAGAGCCAAGGCGCGGGCGGTCTGCTGCGCGACGACGGGGAAAACGAGCCCGCCGCAGATGACTATCCAAAGAAAAAGAAAGAAGTCGCTCAGTGAGATGTCCCATGCGGCCAGTAGCGGCATGCGGGTCTGCGCGCGGGCGGTGGGGGAGAAAACGTAACGCCACAGCAGCACGACGCCACTGAACACGAGGGCGAGCTCGAAGTTGGTCGCGAAGGCGTTGATGGGCGCGGGCATGGCGGACGAGTGCGGAGGAAAATAGGCGGGCGCGCAACGCCTGGGATGAAAATCGGGCGCGCGAGCGAGGCGAAACGGTCGTGGCGGGAGCGGGTGAATCCGCGGCGCGAGGGAGGTGGGCGGGAAAGCGTTGCCCTCGGCGGGGGCGGGGGCACGGTAGCGCGTTTTGGATGAATCCACGTGCGTTGCCCATTTACGAACTTGAGTCCGCGGTTGTCGCCTCGTTGCGCACGCAGGGGCGGCTGATCGTGCAGGCGCCGACGGGTTCCGGGAAATCGACGCAGATTCCGCAGATGCTGCTGCGACACGGAGTGCTCGACGCGCTCGGTGGGCGGGCGGTGAAGGGCGAAGTCGTGGTGTTGCAGCCGCGACGGCTCGCGGCGCGGATGTTGGCGAAACGCGTGGCGGAGGAGGTTGGCACGAATCTCGGTGATGTCGTGGGTTATCAGATACGGCTGGAATCGCGGGTGAGTGAGCGGACGCGGATTCGTTTCGTGACCGAGGGGATTCTGCTGCGGCAAATGTCGTTTGACGCCACGCTGCGCGGGATCAGCGCGATCGTGTTCGATGAGTTTCACGAGCGGCATCTTTACGGCGATATCTCGCTGGCGCGCGCGGTCCAGATCCAGCAATCGACGCGGCCCGACCTCAAAATCATCGTGATGTCGGCGACGTTGGATGCGGGGATTCTGAAAAACTATTTGGCACCGTCGGACGTGTTGGTTTCGCAGGGGCGGAGTTTTCCGGTGCGGATCGAGTATCTGCCGAAGGCGGTGAATTTTGAAAACGACGCGATGTGGGACGTGGCGGCGGCGGAGTGTGAGCGGGTGGCGGATGTGTTGGCGGGCGGCGACATGCTGGTGTTCATGCCCGGGGCGTATGAGATCAACCGCACGGTGCAGGCGATCCAAGGTGCGCGCGGACTGCGGGATTTTGTGTGCTATCCGCTGCACGGGGAGTTGCCGCCGGAGCAGCAGGATCGCGCGGTGCAGAAGTATGCGACGCGGAAGATCATTGTTTCAACGAATGTGGCGGAGACCTCGCTGACGATTGACGGAGTGACGACGGTGATCGACTGCGGGTTGGCGCGCATGGCGCGGTTCGATCCGCACCGTGGGATCAACACGCTGATGATCGAGAAGATTTCGGTGGCGAGCGCAGACCAGCGCGCGGGTCGCGCGGGGCGTACCGCGCCGGGTGTGTGCGTGCGGCTGTGGGCTGAGCGGGAACATGCGAACCGCGCGCCGCAGGAGCTGCCGGAGGTGAAGCGGTTGGATTTGTCGGAGGTCGTGCTGACGCTCAAGGCGAGCGGGATTGACGATGTGATGAATTTCCCGTGGCTGGAAAAACCGGACGCGGTGGGGCTGGTGAGGGCGGAGAATCTGCTGGTGGACTTGGGCGCGTTGGCCGGAGAGCGGAAAACGATCACGGTGGTCGGGCGGAAGATGCTGCGCTTCCCGGTGCATCCGCGCTATGCGCGGATGTTGCTCGCGGCGGAAGAGCGCGGCTGCGTGCGGACGGTGGCCTTGATGGCGGCACTGACGCAGGGGCGAAATTTTTTGATCCGAGGAGTGGCCCGCGACGTGGAGAAGGCGCGCGAGGATGCGCTGGGCGAAGACCACGAGAGCGATTTTTTTCTGATGATGCGGGCGTGGCGTTATGCGGACCAAGCGAACTACGGGATCGAGGCGTGCCGCCGGCTCGGCATTCACGCGCAGGGGGCTCGGCAGGTCGGGCCCTTGTTCGAACAGTTTTTGGAGATCGCGGCGAAAGAAGGGCTCGATGTGAGCGAACGGAAGATCGATGGCGCGGCGGTGCGGAAGTGCGTGTTGGCAGGATTTTCTGACCAGCTGGCACGACGGCTCGATGCGGGGACGTTGCGCTGTGAGCTCGTGCACAATCGTCGCGGCGTGCTCGCGCGGGAGAGCGTGATCCAGCAGGCGAAGCTGCTTGTCGCAGCTGAGATTAGCGAGATCGGGCGCGGGGACGGCGAGGTGAACACCTTGCTCACACTGGCGACGGCGGTGGAGGAAGCGTGGTTGCAGGAGATTTTCCCGGACGATTATCGCGAGGTGAAAGGCGTGAGCTACGATGAGACGATCAAGCGGGTGGTAGCGCGGCGCGAGCGGCGGTTTCGCGATCTCGTGCTGGAGGCGAAGGTCAGCAGTGATGACGCGCCGTTGAACGAGGCGGCGGCGTTGCTGACGAAAGAGGTGTTGGCGGGACGGCTGAAACTCGAGGCCTGGGACGACACGGTGGAGCAGTGGATTCTGCGCGTGAACCGACTGGCGGAGTGGTTTCCCGAACTGGAGGTGAATCCGATCACGGAGGCGGACCGCCCGACCCTCATCGAGCAGATTTGCTACGGCGAACTCGGCTACCGCGACATCAAGGACAAGCCGGTGATGCCCGTGCTGAAGGATTGGCTATCGGTAGAGCAGTTTGCGGTGCTCGATAATTATTTACCTGAGAAGCTCGTGATGGGGAACGGGCGAAAGGCGCGGCTCACCTATGCGAAGGAAGGCCCGCCGGTCATGAGCGCGCGGATCCAAGAACTGTATGGCATCGAGGGGAAATTTACGATCGGGCATGGACGCGTGACAGTGAAGTTCGAGGTGCTGGCGCCGAATCACCGGCCGATCCAAGTGACCGATGATCTGACAAATTTCTGGCGCGACCAGTATCCGAAAGTGAAGGCGGAGCTGTCGCGCCGGTATCCGCGGCACGAGTGGCGGTAGCCGAGGAGAATCGCCCGCAAGCGGGATACTGCGTCGATCCATCGCTCCTGCCGCCGATCCATCGCCCGCAAGCAGGCTCCTACCGCGGACGAGGCGGCGGGAACGCAGAGTGAGAATGTCGCGGTTAGCCCAAGCGCGCGCCCGAAACCGTCACGAAGCCGGCGAAGCGATCGATCGCGAGGTGATGGAGACGATGCTGGCAACCCTCGGCCAAAAGCTAAACCTGCTGCTGCGGCTGAAACTGGAGGTGGAACGAGGACAACGCGTGGCCGAAAAAATATGGCTGAAATCAGTGGGGAAGGCGGCGTGGTTGCAGATGAATTCCGCGAAGTGGTGAACGCGAAGACTGCGAATTTTCGGCCGGATGTGACCACGCAAAAGTAAAACCGAAGCCGCGAACACCCGCGTAAGTGTTGTCAGATTCATTGTCAGTCGACTCACATCAGACCTCAAGGTTTGGCGTTTCTCAAAGGTGAAAACCTAGACTCGGAGGGACTCGAACCCCCGACCTATTGGTTCGAAGCCAATCGCTCTATCCAGCTGAGCTACGAGTCCAAGTTTTCGCGGTGCGACAGCATAGCGTGCGGGGAAGTTGCGGTTGGTCGAGCACGGATGCGGAAATGTGGGGAGAAAGGGGCGTGCACCCACTTGACGGAAAAGAGTTCGGCGAAAGCTCGGAAACAGTCGCGACGACGGAGCATGCGGGCATCATCGTCGATTTCGCCGGTGGAAACGGGCGGGGCGGATGCGATGCGGTCGACTGCGGCGATGGGGGAGTTTTCGTCATGGAGACGACGTACCCACTCTTCGACCAAGGATTTTTGAGGCTCGCTGCGATTGGGGATTTTTTTGACGAGTGAATGCGGCGCGAGGCCGAGTTCTTTCGCCATCGCGAGGGCGGCGTCGGAGAGACGACAACGACGCTGGGCGTCGGTCCATTCCTTCGGGCGGACAGCGATTACGCGAGGGACCAAGCGGTGATCTGGCGGCTGGTGAATTCGATGTCGCCGATGCGGAGGGCGAGCGTTTCGCGGCGATCGAGAGGGAGATCGGGGGCGCGGGCGAGTTCGAGGAGTCCGCGGAGTTCGGAGAAGTGGTGGCCAGTCAGGTCGACGCGGATGAGTTGGCCGACGGGGATTTGCCAGAGCGCGGCGATAGCAGCGTAGAGATTGGAGCGCGGGTCGGGGAGGTGGAGCTCGGGGGTGGGCCCGTCGGCGAAGAGGAAGTCTTGTTGGGATTCCATATCAGGGTCCGCGGTGGCGCAGGAGGGACTCGTTACGCGGTGCGGACATTCGGTTGGGTGGACCTCTTCATTGGGCGGCACGGTTTATTGAAACCGGTCTCGCTGGCAAGTCCGGGGCTTGGGGCAGAATGCGCACGCGTGGGCGCGGCCCGACGGGTCAGAGTTTCGGTCGGGTTTTCAAGGCGAGCGCGAGAATGGCCTGGGCGTTGGCGAGTTCGGCGCCTACGAGCGGAAGGCGAGGCGGGCGAACGGTTGCGGTGCCGCAGTTCAGCTCGGCCTGTATCCACTTAATGTATTGCACAAATTTTGGCACCGTATCGAGGCGCAGGAGCGGGAGAAACCACTCGTAGATCGCGCGGGCCTTGGCGTGATCGCCGGCGCGGGCGGCCTCCACGAGCACCACGGACTCACGCGGGAACGCGTTGACGAGACCGGCGATCCAGCCCTGCGCGCCGGCGGCGATGCCTTCGACAATCGCATCGTCCATGCCCACGAGGAGCGTGAGTCGGTCGCCGACGAGAGCGCGAATCGCGGTGACGCGGCGGATATCGCCGCTGGATTCTTTTACGGCGTGCAAGGTGGGAAACTCGGCGGCGAGCTCAGCGATTTGCGCGGGGAGGTAGTCGGTTTTGTAGGCCGGAGGATTGTTGTAGAGCATGCACGAGAGCTTGGTCGCGCGGAACACGGCGGTGAGGTGGGCCTTCATCTCGCGCCAGTCGGTCGTGTAGGTGTAGGGCGGGAGCACCATCAGACCGGAGGCACCCGCTTTCGCGGCGGCTTTGGCGAGGGCGACGGCTTCGGAAGTGGAGAGCGAAGCGATGCCGAGCACCACCGGCGCGCGACCGGCGGCGGCTTTGACGGCGGTGGTGACGACGGAAATTTTCTCCGCGAAGCTGAGGGTGGCGGCTTCGCCGAGCGAACCACAGCACACGAGGCCGGTGCAACCGCTGTCAAGCATCCAGCGGCAGTGGCGGAGGAGCGCCGGGTGATCGATCGCGCCGTTGGCGCGCAGGTTGGTGGTGAGGGCAGGAAGGACGCCGGTCCAAGTCATTTTCATCGGAGGAAGAGGTTAGTTGAAACGATCAGGTGAAAGGGCGGAAAGGTTGATGGACGGTTTTTCGCCGGAAAGGAGTTGGGCGATGAGTTGACCGGTGATCGGGGCGAGACTCAGGCCCATCATGGCGTGACCGGTGGCGGCTGTGAGATTGGCGTGGCGCGCGAAGCGGCCGATGTAGGGCAGACCGTCAGGCGCGCAGGGTCGGAGGCCGTGCCAAACCGGGAGATCGCGGAAATCTTCGGGAGTGAAATCCGGAAAGTAGCGCGGGACGGATGCGGTGATGCCGGCAACGCGTTCGCGTTGGATCGATTCGTCCATGCCGCTGAGCTCCATCGTGCCGCCGATGCGCAGGGTGTCGCCCATGGGGGTGACGGCGACGCGGGCCTCGGTAAAAATCGAACAGAGCTGCGGCAACTGGCGGGGCTGGGTGAGCGTGACGCTGTAACCCTTGCCGGCTTGCAGCGGAAGCTTGAGGCCGAGACCGCGCACCATGGCGGGCGACCATGAACCGCCGGCGAGGATGAATTCGTCGGCAGGGATGTCGCCGCGCGCAGTGTGGGCGGCGGCGAGTTTATTTTCGGTAGCGCGCCAGCCGGTGATCTCAGTGGACCAGTGAAACTTTACGCCGGCGGCGCGCGTGAGGCGGAGCAGCGTCGCCATGAGGCGCTGCGGGGAGAGGTGGCAATCGAGCGGGAAATAGATCGCACCAGCGATGGCCATGCGCACGGCGGGATCGAGCTCAGCGGCGCGGGCTGAAGAAATGACTTCGGCGGGCAGGCCGAGCTCGCGGGCACGCGTGGCGACGTGGGCTTCGTCGTCGAGCGTGTGCTGGGTTTTGCACAACATGAGCAGCCCGCGACGGACGAGACCGAAGTCGTTTTGGGTGGCGTCGGCGAGTTGTTCGTAGAGCGCGCGGCTCGCGAGGGAGAGATCGCGGATGAGAGGCGCGGAGCGCGTGACGTGGTCGGCGTTGGCGGCGCGCATGAAGCGCAGGCCCCACGTGATGAGGTCGGCGCTGAGGCGCGGTCGGATATAGAACGGACTCTTGGAATCGAACATCCATTTGAGCGCCAGCTTCGTCATGCCGGGCGCGGCGAGCGGGATAAAATGACTCGGGACGATCATGCCGGCGTTGCCAAAGGAGCAGCCGTCGCGGTCTTCGGGGGAACGGTCGACCACGCTGACTGCGTAGCCGCGTTGGCGCAGGGCGTAGGCGCAGTTGAGGCCAATGATGCCGGCGCCGCAGACGACGACGTGGCGGGAATCGCGGCGTTTCATCCGCGAATGCCCCAACAAAATGGATCGCGATCATCAAGGAGCAGCGTGGTCTCCGCGATGACGTGCGCGGTGCCGGTGACCCTGGGAGTGATGCGAGCGTTGGCTTGATCGAGCCAACGGTAGCTCCCGGTGAAACGACTGCCAATGATGCTTTCCTGGATCCACGGTGCGCCCGCGGCGAGTTTTCCCTCGGCGGCGAGACAGGCGAGTTTGGCGCTGGTGCCGGTGCCGCAAGGCGAGCGGTCGTAGGCCTTGCCCGGGCAGAGGACGAAATTCCGGCTATCGGCGCCAGGAGAGGGCGAGGGAGCAAAGAGCTCGACGTGATCGACCTCGGGGAAACCCTGCGCGTTGACGGCTTGGCGCACGCGCCACGCGAAGTCGGTGAGGGCTTCCAAGGACACGAGGTCGAGGTGTAAGGAGTGTTCTTCTACAAGGAAGAACCAGTTGCCACCCCACGCGACATCGCCGCGCACGACGCCGTGGCCGGGGACAGCGATATCCACGGCGTGAGCGTGGCGGTAAGAGGCGACATTCTCGACGGAGACGGAGCCGTCAGCGTGCAGCTCGGCGTTTACGGCGCCCACGGGCGTGTCAATTTTAATGATACCGGGTGCGATGCGGCCGAGGTGCGCGAGAGCAACCACGAGACCGATGGTGCCGTGGCCGCACATGCCCAGCACGCCGACGTTGTTGAAGAAGATGACGCCGAAGTCGCAGCCTGCACGATGCGGCGGCACGAGCAAGGCACCGACGACCGTATCGGAGCCGCGGGGTTCATTGACGATCGCGGAACGGTAGGCGTCGAAATCGCGCCGGAAGCGCGCGGCGCGTTCATCGAGCGGACCGGTGCCGAGCTCGGGCCCGCCGTCGAGGACGAGGCGAGTGGGCTCGCCGCCAGTGTGGGAATCGAGGACGCGGATGGATTTCATGGCTGGGTCGGAAAGCGGACGAGGGGGATAATTGAACCGCTCACGGAGTCTAGGCACGGTTTAATTGTGTACTGCATGCTGGCGGAAAATGGGAAGCGTTTGTGGCGGAGCAGGCGCGAGTGGGCATGAGCCCGAAGGCGAAGGATTGGGTCAATACTGCGTTGCGGGCGTGGAGTCTACAGGGGCAAAACGATGTGGGGTGAATGGAGAATTGGAAGCAGGGTTGCTCGAGTCTGTCGAAGCCTAGACGGCCCCGTTGGGCCGCGAGCACTTCGCTACCAATCGTGAACAAGTTCGGGCCCGGCGCTCCGGCTACCCGCCGGATTTGCAGGAGGACGCGGTGAAGACGGTCCTGGCGCAGGCGGAGCTGCTTCGCGCGGATTGGGTGTGAGTGTGCGTGCTCATTACGATTGGAGCCGCAAAGATGAAAACATGATCGGGGCCTTCGCGCGTTGACCATTTTCAAAAAAACTAACGCAGGGCGAACGATTGCTGGGCCTTTCTCATCAAGGTTGCCAAGCGCCCCGTGCTTTCCAAGGTTGCGTTCTCCCCATGTTGATCGACGAACCCCATCGCGCTTTTCTCCGCCTGTTCGGCGAGTACGGTCGTGTCCCAGCTGCTGAGAGGGTCGCCACGTTCTCTGTCGCGGCCTTTCCGAGAATACTTTCCGCCTGATCCCTCATGAAAATCGCCCGCTACCATCGCCTCTTCAATCCCGCGTCCGGCCGCTGTTTCGATGTCGCCCTCGACCACGGTTTTTTTAACGAACGTACGTTTCTCGCCGGCATCGAAAACATGCCGCGCACGATCGCGACGCTCGTGGCCGCGGGACCGGACGCGATCCAGCTGAGCGTCGGACAAGCGCCGCACCTCCAAAAACTCCCGCTCCGGCCCAAGCCGGCGCTGGTGCTGCGCAGTGATGTGGCCAACGTCTACGGTGCCGAGCTGCCGCGAGCGCTTTACTCGCGGTTGATCGAGGAGCCCGTGCTCCAGGCGGTGCGGCTCGATGCAGCTTGCATTGTGGTGAACCTGTTTCGCATTCCCGATCAGCCGGAAGTGGCGGACCAGTGTATCCGTAATATCCTGCATTTAAAACCGCAGTGCGATCACTACGGTATGCCGCTGATGATCGAGCCGCTGGTGTTTCAGCCCAATGCCCGCGCGGGGGGCTACATGGTCGACGGCGATCCGGAAAAAATCATCTCGCTCGTGAGGCAGGCGGTCGAGTTGGGCGCTGACATTATCAAGGCCGATCCCACCGACGATGTTTCGATTTATCACAAGATCATTGAAACCGCCGGTGGCATTCCGGTACTGGTGCGCGGCGGCGGTAAAGCGCCCGAGCAAGAACTCCTCGCTCGCACGGTGGCGCTGATCGCTCAGGGCGCCGCTGGGATTGTCTATGGACGCAATATCATCCAGCATCCTAATCCTGCAGGGATCACCCGCGCGCTGATGGCCGTCGTGCACGACGGCGCGAGTGTCGAGGCGGCGATGACATTCCTGAAAACGACCTGAAACGACTGAACATGGAAACTTCCTCTCATCAGCCTGCGCCGGTTCGCATCGGCATAATCGGCGGCGGCCTCATGGGCCGCGAAGCCGCCTCGGCGTTTGCGCGGTGGTTTGCCTTGGTGGATTTTCCGGTGAAGGCGGAGTTGGTCGCCGTGTGTGACGTGCAACCCGAAGTGCTCGCGTGGTTTCGTCAGGTCCCGACCGTGCGTTGCCTAACAGCGGATCACCGCGAACTGCTCGCGCGGGCGGACGTCGAGGTGGTCTACGTCGCCGTGCCGCACCATTTGCATGAAACGATTTACCTCGATGTGCTCCGCGCGGGCAAAGACCTGCTGGCGGAAAAACCCTTCGGCGTCGATCTAGCGGCGGCGCGACGGATTCGGGATGAAGCAGTGAAGCTCGGTCGGTTCGTACGGGTGTCTTCCGAGTTTCCCTTTCTACCCGGGGCGCAACGCCTCCAGCGGCTCGCTGCGGCGGGTGCGTTCGGGCGGATTCTGGAGATCCGGGCGGGCTTTCTTCACTCGAGTGACCTCGATCCCACGAAGCCGGCGAATTGGAAACGCCAGAACCGTTTCTGCGGCGAGGTGGGCGTGATGGGGGATCTCGGACTGCACGTCGCGCATCTCCCGCTGCGCCTAGGTTGGCGGCCCGCGACGGTTTACGCCCAGCTCCAAAAAATCTACACCCAGCGGCCGGATGGGCGCGGGGGCCAGACGGCATGCGACACGTGGGACAACGCGGCGCTGCACACGACGGTGATGCTGGGCGAGGACCGGGTGCCGATGACACTTGAGATGAAGCGCCTGGCCCCCACCGAGACGAACACGTGGTATATCGAGATTTTGGGGACGGACCGCGGGGCGCGTTACTCGACGAAGGAGCCGAAGACATTTTGGTCCTACCGGCGCGATAAAGAGCAGTGGTGGGAGAAGACAGACCTCGGCTTCGCCATGCCCTTTAAGACGATCACCGGTGGTATTTTTGAACCGGGATTTCCCGATCTCATGCAGCAGATGTGGGCCGCGTTCCTCGCTGAGCGGGCTGGAAAATTAGGCGATGCGTTTGGCTGCGCCACGCCCGACGAAGCCGTCGCCAGTCACGAATGGTGGAGCGCCGCGCTCGAGTCGCAGCGCAACCAGAGCGTCGTCGTCCCCGCATAAATCCTCGCGATGCGCTCCGGAATCATCGCGGGTGGCAACTGGATCGTGGATCACCTGAAGATCATCGATGCGTGGCCGGCGCAGGATGCGTTGGCCTCGATTCTCGCCGAATCGTCCGGCAACGGCGGCTCGGCGTATAACGTACTCAAGGACCTCGCGCTGCTCGGCGCTCCGTTTCCGCTGACCGGAATCGGTCTCGTGGGAAACGACAAGACCGGCGATGCGATTTTGGCTGATTGCGCGGCCCACCGCATCGACGTCGCGCGACTTCAGCGCACGCCGACGGTCGCGACCAGTTACACCGATGTGATGACGGTGCGAACCACGGGCCGCCGGACATTTTTTCACCAACGGGGCGCCAACGCGCTACTCGGGCCCGAGCACTTTGAGTTTGCGGGGGTGACGGCCAAAATTTTCCACCTCGGTTATCTGTTGCTGCTCGACCGGCTCGATGCGTTGTCCGCCGATGGGCAGACGGGAGCGGCGGAGGTGTTGCGACGTGCGCGTGCCGCGGGACTGCGGACATCGGCGGACTGCGTGAGCGACCACAGCGGACGTTTTCGGGCGGTGGCCGCACCGTCGCTGCCCCACGTCGATTATTTTTTTGCGAACGACTTCGAGGCCGAAAAAATCACCGGGGTGATGGTGCGCAATGAGCAACGGCTCGATCCGCACGCGGTCCGGGCGGCGGCCCGGGCGTTGCTGGAGGCGGGGGTTCGCGAGTGGGTGTTTATTCACTTTGAAGAGGGCGCCTTCGCGGCGAGCCGGGAGGCGGAAGTGTGGCAGCCGAGCCTGCGTGTGCCGGCAGCAGATATCCGGGGCGCCGCGGGGGCCGGCGATGCGTTTGCGGCGGGCGTGCTCTTCGGTGTGCATGAGGACTGGCCGGTGGCCGAGAGTTTGCGCCTCGGAGTGTCGGCGGCTGCGGCCTCGCTTTACGATCCACGTTGCTCCGCCAGTCTGCGTCCGATTGAAGAGTGCCGACGTCTCGCCGAGCAGCTCGGGTTCAATGGCGCGTCTTTCGATTGATCACTTTACCCTATGAAAAAATATAACGTCGGCATCATCGGTTACGGCTGGGTGAGTGGTGCGCATATCGCCGCCATCAACGCGACCTCGCTCGCGCAAGTCACCGCGATCTATTCTTCACGACCGCAGGACGCGGCGGCCCTCAGCGCGCAGCACGGCGGCAAGATTACCTGTTACACCGATCTGGATGCCATGTTGGCAGATCCGAGTCTGCAGGTGGTCTCCGTGTGCAGTTACCCGAATCAACACGCCGATCAGATCGTCGCGGCGGCCAAAGCGGGCAAGCACCTCATCATCGAAAAGCCGATCTCGTTGTCGCTGGCTGACGCCCACCGGGTCAGCGCGGCCGTGAAGGCTGCGGGGGTAAAAACGTGCGTGTGTTTCGAATGCCGCTATTCGAGTCAACTGGTTGCGACGAAGGCGGTCATCGATAGCGGGCTGCTGGGTAAATTGCATTACGGCGAAGTCGATTATTACCACGGCATCGGTCCTTGGTATGGGCAGTTTCGCTGGAATACTTCAAAAGAGTTGGGGGGCAGCAGTCTGCTCTCCGCGGGCTGCCACGCGCTCGACGCGCTGCTGTTATGCATGGGTGGCGACGTGGAGAGCGTCACGAGCCATTCGACGTGTTCTGCGAATGCGGTGTTCGCGCAATACCAATATCCGACAACGAGTGTGAGTGTGTTGCGCTTTGCCAACGGCTCGCTCGGAAAAGTTGCCTCGGTGATTGACTGCCTCCAGCCCTACTATCTTCACACGCATCTCGTCGGCAGCGAGGGCAGCCTGCTCGACAATAAATTTCACTCGACGCGCCTCGCCGTGGACAAGAGCAAGTGGAGCGAACTTTCGATGAAGATGTTGGATTCGGGCGACGTGTCGGATCACCCCTATCAGGCGCAATTCCAGACGTTCTTCGAAGCCATGGACCGCAGTAAAGAGATGCCGCTGACGTCGCTCACTGAAGCGATGAAGTCGCATTTCGCTGTCCTGGCCGCTGATCTCTCGGCGCGGGAAAATCGCACGGTCAAACTCTCCGAGCTGCAATGACGAAGCCCGTCGCCATTGCTATCGCCGCCCATCCGGACGACATTGAATTCGTGATGGCCGGGACGCTCTGCTTGCTGCGCGAGGCCGGCTGGGCGACGCATTATCTCAATGTGTCGAGCGGCTCCGGCGGGAGTCTCGTGCACGGCGCGGCAGCGCTGCGCCGGATACGACGAGACGAGGCACGGCGGGCGGCGGCGCTGCTCGGGGCGCAGTATCACGAGAGCCACGCGGACGATCTGGAGGTCGTTTATTCCGTGCCGTTGTTGCGAGCGCTGACGGCGGTGATGCGCGCGGTGCAGCCGACGATTGTCCTGACCCACTCGCCGCAGGATTACATGGAGGATCACACGAACGTGTCGCGGCTCGCGGTGACGGCAGCTTTCGCGCGGGGCATTCCGAATTTCGTTTCCCGCCCGCGGCGCGCTGCGTGGGGCGGTGCCTGCACTGTCTACCACGCTATGCCGCACGGTCTCATCGACCCCCTGAGGCGGCGCGTCACGGCCGGTGCGTATGTGGATACAACTTCGGTGCAGCCGACGAAACTCGCCGCGCTCGCCTGCCATGAAAGCCAGCATCGTTGGCTGCAATCCACGCAGGGGATGAACTCTTATCTGCGTGAGATGGAGGCGACCTCGCGAAAAGTCGGCCGCTTATCGCGCCGCTTTGCACACGCCGAGGGTTGGCGGCGGCACTCGCACCTGGGATTTTGCGCGGAAGGCGCGGATCCGCTGGGTGACGCGCTCGGAAAAAAATATCTGATCAATGTCGCCTACGAGCGCAGTCTTGCTCGAGGCTAGTTTTTCAACGCTCGTTGTTATCTGCCGCCATGTCATCCTCACCCCGTCAACTCCGAGTCGCCTCCGTGCAGTTTGAAAGTGCGCCGGGCGACCCAGCGGCGAATTTCCTGAAGATTGAGGCGTTCACGGCGGAGGCGGCGGCTCAAGGGGTGCGACTCGTGATTTTCCCCGAGGGCTGCGTCAGCGGTTATTGGTTCGTGCGCAATCTCACCGTGGAGCAACTCGCTGCGCTGGCGGAACCGATTCCCTCCGGGCCGAGCACGCAACGTTTGATCGCGCTGGCCCGGCGGCACGGACTCTCTGTTGGAGCGGGGTGGTTTGAAGCGGACGCAGACGGCACGTTTTACAACAGCTACGTCGTGGCGCTGCCCGACGGCACGGTGCATCGGCACCGCAAGCTGCACGCCTTCGAGCACGCCGCGATGGGCAGTGGCAGCGCGTTCACGGTGTTCGATTTGCCGGACGGGTTCCGCGTGGGCGTGCTGATTTGTTACGACTGCAACATCGGTGAAAATGTCCGCCTGACGGCCTTGCGGGGTGCGGAGATCCTCATTGCGCCCCACCAAACCGGTGCCGTGCGCAGCCGAAATCCCCATCTGATGGGTTTGATCGAGCGCCACGTGTGGGCTGATCGCCACCGCGATCCGGCGGCGATTCAACGAGAGTTCCTTGGCGACAAGGGGCGGGGTTGGCTCCTGCGCTGGCTGCCGAGCCGCGCGCACGACAACGGCCTGTTTCTCATTTTCAGCAATGGCGTCGGGATCGACGACGATGAAGTCCGCACCGGCAACGCGATGATTCTCGACCCGTATGGCCGGATCCTCGCGGAGACGTCCGCCGCCGCCGATGCGATGGTGGTGGCAGACTTGGACGCGAGCCTGCTGGAATACGCGACGGGCCGTCTTTGGATTCGCGCTCGCCGGCCGGAACTTTACGGTCCGCTCACGCAGCGCACCGGACAGGAGCGCTCCACGCGTGAAATCAAGTTTCAACAATAGTTCGTGCCTCCCATTTTTTCACAGAACACCCTCACACCCATGCCCCGAAAACTCAGTACCATTGCCCCTGATTGGTGGGACTACACCACGCTCGACGACGCGCTGATCGAAGAAGCTGCCAGCCTTACGCCGGCGGCGATGGCCGGACTTTCCCGCGACGGATTCAAGATCGTTTTCTATGATACGCTGGAAGATTTCTATCTCGCCGAAGCGCTGGAATACATCACCGCTTGGCGGCAATCGACGGCCGATAATCCAGTCGGCATCTGCGGCCCGATCGGGCCGACGGAACAGCTCCCGCTCGTTGCGCGGATCGTGAACGAACTCGGGCTATCCCTAAAATCCGCCCATTTCTGGGGCATGGACGAATGGTTTCTCGACGGCAAAGAAGCGCCGATCACGCATCCGTTGTCTTTCGAGCGTGCAGACCGGGAATTGTGTTTCAATCGCATCCGCCCGGAGCTCGCGATGCCTGACGACCAGCTGCATTTCCCGAAGGCCGACCTCGTGCGCTATATTGAGAGCTGGCGGGGCGTGCGGTGTGCGGTGATGCAAGGCGGGCAGGGGGACACCAAGCATTGGGCCTTCAACGACCCCGTCCGGCGCACCGGTGCCTATCGCGATGCGCCACCTTCGCCTGCGGAGTATCGCCAGCTCGGCACGCGGGTCGTCGATCTCCACCCCGTCACGCTCGCGCAAAACGCCCGCACCTCCGGCGGCGGTAACATTGCGCTGGTGCCCACCCGCGCACTCACGGTCGGTCCGGTCGAGACCTGGCAGGCGGAAAAAGTTTCGATCTGGCAGGCGGGGGCCCATGACAGTCCATTTGGGCAACGCCTCACCACCCTGATGATTTCAAAACATTACACCGACAGCGCTGTGCCGATGTCGCTGCTCGCCGATCACCCCAACGTGCAGTTCAATTTCTTCCGCGGCGGGCTCGGCTCCTGTCAGGTGGAGATGCACTGAGCCCGCGGTCTCTGATTGTCAGAGCCAAAATCATTTCTCCCACTTTCCGCTCCGAGAAAAAATAACCGGTTATCTTCCCTATCCATGAAACACCCCCTCGTTCCCACTCTGCTATTTCTGTTCGCCCTCGCAACGGTCGCACCTGCAGCGGAGAACACGCCGCCAAAAGGTTTTACTGCGCTCTTCAACGGCAAGGACCTAGCCGGCTGGTATGGCTGGGGCACCAAGAACCCAACGGAGCTTTGGGCGATGACGCCGGTGCAACTCGCCGACTACAAACGCAAGTCCATCGAGGGTGGCCTGCCGGTGGGGAAGGCGGGACCGGATCATGTTAACGCCCACTGGAGCGTGGCCAAGGGTGAACTGATCAACGACGGCAAGGGGCTGTATCTCACCAGCGATAAAGACTATGGCGACTTTGAGCTGATGGTGGATTACAAAGCGCTGCCCGACGGTGACAGCGGCATCTATTTGCGTGGGATCCCGCAGGTGCAGATCTGGGACACGACGAAGGGCGATGCGCGTGGACTTGGCCAAGACAAGGGCTCCGGCGGGCTATGGAACAATAGCAAAGGCACCCCCGGCAAAGACCCCTCGAAAAAAATGGACCGGCCGTTTGGCGAGTGGAATCGGTTTCACATCCGGATGATTGGCGAACGCGTCACCATCATCTTCAACGGCGAGAAGGTCGTGGATAATGCGGTGTTGGAAAATTTCTTTGCGAACCAAAAGGCCGGCTATGTCGCCTACGCGGCGCCGGGTGCGGCGAAAGATGCCAAGCCAGCGCAAAAACTTGCGAACGGTTTCATGCGCGATCCGGCGTTTCCGAAAGGGCCGATTCAGCTCCAGACCCACGGCAGCGAAATCCGTTGGCGCAATGTCTTCATTCGCGAAATTGGGGCCGACGAGGCTAATCGGGACCTCGCCAGCCGCGGAGCGGACGCGGGATTTGTGGAAAAGGTGAACGGCAAAGATTTGAGTGGCTGGATGGGTGCCCTCGATAGCTACGAAATAAAAAACGGTGCGATCGTCTGCAAGCCCGGCAAGGGCGGGGACCTCTTGACCAAGGATGAATTTGAAAACGGCATTATCCGCGTCGAGTTCCGATTGCCCGCGGCCGGCAACAATGGCATCGCGCTCCGCACGCCGCTCGGCGGACATTCTTCGAAAGATGGTCTGGAAATCCAAGTGATCGACAGCGACGGCTACAACGCGAAGCAAGCCGCCGCCGGAAAGAAAGGCCTCGAGCCCACCCAGTATCACGGTTCTCTGTACCACTGTGTCGGGGCGAAGCACGGATATCTCCGCCCGGTAGGCGAATGGAATTTCGAGGAGATCGAAGTGCAGGGGCAGAAGATTAAGGTCACGCTCAATGGCACCAAGATTCTCGACGTGGATATCGCGACCTTCGACCGCAGTCAGATCAAGACCCCGCCGAAAGGGCTCGACCACGCGAAAGGCCACATCGGCTTCGCGGGGCACAGTGATCCGGTGGAGTTCCGCAGTTTTAAGGTGAAGAAACTGTAGGCGGTGACTGCGGGTGTTGGACGTGGGCATCGGGTGGGCATCGGGATCGAAGGGGGATGTCCTCGGGTTCGGTGCGGTTTTTACAGACTGCGGAGTTGGCCCAGTGCTCAAGGACCCGAAGCCAAGAGGAGCGCAGATTGTCTTGGGCGGAGAGGGCCTGTTGGAGCCAGCGGTTGAGGCCGAGGTAAGCGGTTGAGGCCGAGGTAAGGGGTGGCGAGCGAGAGCGGTTCGAAAGTGGTTCGGGAGTGTGGGCGAGGAGCGAGCCGAGGAATTGGAGGGAAAAAAGCAGCACGCGAACCATCGAGCGGGATTTGGCGTTTGATTTTCGCCGGGAAAAACCATGAAACGTAATGTTCGCGTGGTTAAACGCAGATTCTGCCTTAGCCTCCGAAGTATCCATGACCGAAATCCTCATCATCAAGCCCTCGTCGCTCGGCGACATCGTGCATGCCTTGCAGGTAGCGACCTCGCTCAAGGCGCAATGTGCGGGCCTGCGTATTTCGTGGGTGGTGCGGGAGATGTTTGCCCCGATCGTGCGCGCCTGTGAGGCGGTCGATCAGGTTTATGTTTTTGAGCGGGCGGCCGGGGCGAAGGGGTTTCTGAAGCTGACGAAGGAGATTCGGAAAACTAAGTTTGATTTCGTGTTTGATATGCAGGGTCTCCTCCGCACGGGGCTCATGACGTCGCGCGCCTTCGCCACGAAAAAAGTGGGCCGCGGCGATGCTCGCGAGTGCTCGGGGATGTTTTACGATGAGCAAGTGGCGTTGCCTCCGGACGGAAAACGGAGCCACGCCATCGATATTCTCCTGCAGTTTTGTCCCGTGCTGGGAGCGAAACCGGAGCTGCGGGGAACGTTAAAGTTCCGCGAAGTGGACAGCCTGAATTTGCGTTTCGCGGATGGGCGCGGCGGGTCCAAGCCCATCGTGATGTTTCCCGACAGTCGGCGGGCTGAAAAATGTTGGAGTGGGTTCAAGCAGCTCACCGAAATGATCCTCCGCGAAGACAAGACCCGTAAAGTCGTCTGGGCGGGTAGCAATTACGTGCATGACCGCGGAGCGTATACGGCGGAGCAATTCGTTAACCTCACCGGCAACACCAGCCTGGTGTCACTGCCGGCGCTGATTAAGCGGGCGGACTGGGTGATTTCCAACGACAGCGGACCGATGCACTTGGCGGCGGCGTTGGGGGTGCGCGTGGTGGGCATTTTCGGGCCGACGGATCCGCGGTTGTTTGGACCGTATCCACTGACTGCGCCCACGCATGTGGTGGTGCAGGCTCCCGTCGGAGATTTGAAGCTTTTGATGGCGAAGGATGTTTACGCGCGATTCGTCAAAGCCCGGGCCCGATTCAAATAAGCGGACTGGTCCATCGGCGGTTAATTCATTTAATTTTTTCCATGCTTGATCCCAAACTGATTCGTGAAACGCCCGACGTGGTGCGCGCGGCAATTGCTAAGAAACACCTCGAGGTCGACCTCGATGCCGTGCTCGTGATCGACGCGGCGTGGCGTGCACAGTTGCACGACGTGGAGGCGTTGCGGGCGAAGCAAAAGAGCGCTAATACGGCGATGGCGGCGCTGCCGAAGGGGTCGCCGGAGTTTATCGGTAAAGTCACCGAGATGAAGGCCGTATCGGCTGAGGTGAAAGAGCGCGAGGCGGTGCTCAAGGAGACCGAGGAGAAATTCAAACAGGCGATGCTCTCGATCCCTAATCTGCCCCACGCGAGCGTGCCGGCGGGGCGCACACCGGAGGAGAATGTGGTCTACGCGACGAATGGCGACGTGACGGCGGTGTCGGCGAGTGCGTTGCCGCACTGGGAGATCCCGGGCTTCGAAAGGCTCTTCGATTTTGCGCGGGGGGCGAAGGTAACGGGAGCAGGCTTCCCGTTTTATATCGGTGACGGTGCGCGCATCGTGCGAGCGCTCCTGCACTTCTTTTTGGATGAAGACGTGAAGGCCGGTTACACCGAGGTGAATCCGCCGATTTTCGTGAATGCAGCGAGTGCGACGGCGACGGGACAACTGCCGGACAAGGAAGGGCAGATGTACGAGACGACGCCGGATCATCTCTATGCGGTGCCGACGGCGGAGGTCCCGTTGACGAATTTCTTTCGCGATGAGATCGTCGAAGAGAGCGCGCTGCCGATCTACCGCTGCGCCTACACGCCCTGCTTCCGCCGTGAGGCGGGGAGCTACGGCAAGGATGTTCGTGGGCTCAACCGACTACATCAGTTCGACAAAGTGGAGCTTCTGAAGTGGGTGCACCCGAGCACGAGCTACGATGAACTCGACAAACTCCGCTTAGACGCGGAGCGGTTGCTACAAAAACTCGGACTCCCGTATCGGGTCTTGCTGATGTGCGGCGGGGATCTGGGCTTTTCTCAGTCGAAAAAATACGATCTCGAAGTATGGTCGGCGGGGCAGAAGCGTTGGCTGGAAGTGTCCAGTTGCTCAAACTTTGAGGCGTTTCAAGCGCGCCGAGCGCAGATTCGTTTTCGTTCGAAAGAAAGTGGGAAACCAGAACTGGTGCACACGATCAATGGTTCGGGCCTCGCGGTGCCGCGCGTACTCGCGGCACTTTTGGAGAATAATCTTCAAGCGGACGGGCGCGTGAAAATTCCTGCGCCCTTGGTGCCGTATTTCGGCAAGGAGTATTTGAGTTTTACCTGAGTCAGCGTTGGCCGAGTGAAGTCGACGCCGCTCCGGACTGAGAGAACGATGAAACGTCGAGCGGGCCATTGGCAGGAACGCGCGGCGGAGCTAGCCGTGATTTTTCCGCGGTCGCGGCTGCACCCTGCAGTTTTGGCGTGGGCCGAGCAGTCGTCTCGGCGCGCGGTATGGGCGGTGGGCTTTTCGGGTGGGGCGGACTCGCTGGGATTGTTATTATTGCTATGGGCCCATTGGCCCGAGCGTCGGGCGCGGTTGCGCGCGCTGCACTTCAACCACCGGCAGCGCGGGCGGCATTCCCGGGCGGATGAGGATTTTTGCCGAGACGTTTGCGCGGCGCTGGGAGTGGCGTGTGTGGTCGGATCGTGGAAGGAGGCGCAGCCCGGTGCGAGTGAAGCCGAGGCGCGGGCCGCCCGGATGGCGTTTTTCGATGGTGCGGGCCGGGCGCTTTGGCTGGGACACCAGCAGGACGATATCGCAGAGACGATGCTGATGCGATTGGCGCGCGGGAGCGGGACGGCGGGGCTCGCCGCGCCTCGGCCGGTGCATGGGATGACGCGCGGGCGTGTGCATCTGCGTCCGTTACTCACGCTGAAGAAGTGCGAAATCGTGGCGGCGCTGCGGGCAGTGAAGACCCCGTGGCGAGAAGATGCGAGCAACGCGAGCGGGTGTTTTTTTCGTAACCGAGTGCGCCAAGATGTGCTGCCGGCATGGACCGCCGCGGCGAAGCGGGACGCCCTGAGCGGGGCGGCGCATGCAAGGGAACTCTTGGAGGAGGACGATGTAGCGTTGGAGAGCTGGCTCGCGGGATTGAGGACCTTGCGGGCGGACGGCGCGCTCGGATTGAGTAAGCTCGTTGGTAAGCCACGGGCGCTGGTGCGGCGAGCGCTCCATCGTTGGCTGCTCATCCAGCCGAAAGCAGGTGCCCTTTCGCGCCAAGGATTCGAATCGTTGTTGGCGGCGGTGGAGCGGGGCAATGACACTCGTCACAGCCTCGGCCGCGAGGGTTTCGCGGTGATTCGCGGAAAGATTTTGAAATTCGAACCCATCGGCACAAAGCCCCGTAGTTTCCGACGGCGTGCCAATTGACTTCTCAACTGGGAACATCCACGTTCCGCCCTCACTCTATTCAAGGAAATGTCCGAACCCGAAAATAAAAAGTCCCGTCGCGCCCTCAAAAATGTCCCCCCGGATCGCTTTCAGCCGAAGATGCTCATCTTCTGGCTGGTGTTGGTCGGTGCTGTGGTGGGCCTGTTAATGTGGTCACCGAACCTCAACACCGCCCCGGAAACGTTGACCATTCAAGACGTGGTGGAGAGGGCAGAGGAAAAAAACATCTACAATGAGGATCCGCGAAAGGCGGCCGTGATCCGTCCCGATCCGAGCGGTGGACGTGATTGGCACATGATTACGGGTGAGAGCCGCAAAGATGTGAACAGCGCATTCAAGCCGTTTCGCGCGGCGGGACGGGTGACCGACTCTAGCATGGAGCGGTTGCAGAAATCGAAGCTGTTCAGTGAGCAGCCCACCACGACGGTCTTGGCTTCGATCGCCGGCCAAGTGATTCCATTTTTGATCATCATTGGACTGCTGTATTTTTTATTTGTGAGGCAGCTCAAGCAGGCGGGGCGCGGAGCCATGAGTTTTGGCAAGAGTCGCGCCAAATTGCTTACGAGGGACCGTGACAAGATCACCTTTGCCGAGGTCGCCGGTTGCGATGAAGCCAAAGAAGAAGTCTCCGAGGTCGTGGAGTTTCTCAAAGATCCCAAGAAATTCACCAAAATGGGGGGGAAGATTCCCAAGGGAATTTTGATGGTCGGCCCGCCCGGCACGGGCAAGACCCTGCTGGCCAAGGCGGTCGCCGGTGAGGCCGACGTGCCGTTTTTCAGTATCTCCGGATCGGATTTTGTGGAGATGTTTGTCGGCGTGGGCGCGAGCCGGGTTCGCGATATGTTTGAACAGGGTCGCAAGAGTGCGCCTTGCCTGATTTTCATCGACGAAATTGATGCCGTGGGGCGCCAACGCGGAGCCGGGGTCGGGGGAGGCAATGACGAGCGTGAGCAGACTTTGAACTCGCTCCTCGTCGAGATGGACGGATTCGACACCAACGAAGGCGTGATCATTATTGCGGCGACCAACCGGCCTGACGTGCTCGACAGTGCTCTGCTGCGGCCGGGACGCTTTGATCGTCAGATCTATGTCGACCTGCCCGATCTCAATGGTCGCGAGCAGATCCTGCGAGTGCATGCGAAGCGTATCAGTCTTGCGGACACGGTGGAGTTGGCCGTGATCGCACGGGGAACGCCGGGACTTTCGGGTGCGGAATTAGCCAACCTCCTGAACGAAGCGGCCCTGCTGGCCGCGCGTCGAGGCAAGAAAAAGGTTGAGATGATCGACGTCGAGGACGCCCGCGAAAAAGTGCAATTTGGACGGGAGCGGCGCCGGTTGATGGATGATGACGAAAAGAAGCTCACGGCTTACCACGAAGCCGGGCATGCGTTGGTGCAAGCGGTGTTGGACGACGGCCATATGCCCGTGCACAAGGTCACGATTATCCCTCGGGGGCGCAGCCTCGGCAGCACGATGTTTATTCCCAAAAAGGATGTGTTGACCCAGGAGAAGAAGAAGCTGGAAATCCGCATCGCGACGGGCTGTGGCGGACGCATCGCCGAGGAAGTGGTCTTAAACGACATTTCCAATGGGGCCTCGGGTGACATCTTGATGGTGACGAAGATTGCCCGTCACATGGTGTGTGACTGGGGCATGAGCCCCTTGGGCATGATCGCATTTGGCGAGAGTAATGATACCGTTTTCCTGGGCCGTGAAATCACGCGCAGCCAACCTTACTCGGAAGAAACGGCACGGAAGATCGACGCAGAAGTGGCGCGGATCGTGGAGGAGCAGTATCGGCGCTCAAAGGAGATTATTCTTTCGCGTCGTCCGGCGCTCGATAAGATCGCGGAAGCGCTCCTCGAGCACGAAACAATCGAGGGCCGCCATGTGCTGGAAATCCTCGAGCACGGAGAGATTCGTTCGCCGATCGTCATGCCGCTACCGCCAAAACTGGACGAAACGTCGACGGAAAAAAAGGCCGTGGATAAAGCGGCCAGTCCGGGAGATATCGGCGGTCATCCCACACCGACGCCGCATCCGGCCTAAGTTTTAGGGGACTGAAACGATTCTAAGAGGTCGGTTTTTTTGGGCCGGCGAGCGCTGGCCCTTTTTTCTGCCTTGGATTCACGGCGGGCGTGCCCAACGGTGGTTTATCTATTCGTATGAAAATTTGTTGTATTGGCGCTGGCTACGTGGGCGGTCCGACGATGGCGATGATCGCTCTTAAGGCACCGGAAATTGAAGTGCGGGTGGTTGACATGAACCCCGCCCGCATCGCCGCGTGGAATTCGGATATGCTGCCAATCTACGAGCCTGGACTCGATGAGGTCGTGCGGCAGACACGTGGCAAGAACTTGCATTTTACGACAGAAGTCCACGAGGCCATTCGGGCCGCGGATATTATTTTTGTGGCGGTGAACACGCCGACGAAGACCTACGGCGTCGGCGCGGGTCGCGCGGCGGACCTTCGGTTTATCGAGTCGGTCGCGCGGACGATCGCCGAACAAGCCAACGGGCCCAAGATCATCGTCGAGAAATCCACGATTCCGGTGAAGACCGCCGAAACGATTAAAGACATTCTGGCGGCGAATTCCCGTGGCTTCACGTTTGAGGTGTTGTCGAACCCGGAGTTTCTCGCCGAAGGCACGGCGATCGCGGATTTGCAGATGCCGGATCGTGTGCTGATCGGTGGCGAGCGGACACCGGGCGGCGACGCGGCGGTGAAAACGCTGGCTGACGTCTACGCCCACTGGGTTCCGCGGGACCGGATCATCACGACCAACCTGTGGTCGAGTGAACTCTCCAAGCTCGTGGCAAATGCGTTCCTCGCGCAGCGCATCTCGTCGATCAATTCGATCTCGGCATTATGTGAGGCTACGGGAGCAGACGTGGACGAGGTCGCGAATGCCATTGGCAAGGACTCGCGCATCGGGCCGAAGTTTCTCAAGGCATCGGTGGGCTTCGGCGGCTCGTGCTTTCAGAAGGATATTTTGAATCTGGTCTACTTGTGCGAAAGTTTCGGCCTACCCGAAGTGGCGTCGTATTGGGAGAGTGTCGTGAAGATAAACGATTGGCAGAAGCATCGCTTCGCCGGAAAGATCGTGCGGTCGCTCTTCAATTCGGTCGCCGATAAAAAAATTGCCGTGCTGGGTTTCGCCTTCAAAAAAGACACGAATGACACTCGCGAATCGGCGGCCATCGCAGTGTGCCGCGACTTGCTTGCGGAGCAGGCGCGGGTCGTGGTTTTTGATCCGAAAGTGCCGGCGGATGAAATCAGGCGTGACGTGATCGTCGGGGCTGGCCCGGCAATGGCCGGAGCCGATTCACGGCTGACTGTGGCGCCCAGCGCGTATGCGGCCGCCGAGGGTGCTCATGCAGTCGCTGTGCTCACGGAATGGGATGAGTTCAAGTACCTCGATTATGCGAAGATCTTCGCGGCGATGAACAAGCCGGCCTTTATTTTCGATGGGCGTAATATTCTCGATCTGGAGAAATTGCGTGAAGCGGGATTTCGGGTACACGGTATCGGCAAGTGAGTTGAAGGCGGGTATGCGGAGGCTGGTTTTCGTCCGTGTTCGCCGCCGGCAAGAACTCCCGCATGTGCGCGGTAAAATTATCGCTTGCACTCGCAGACGAAAGTTTGCTTCTTTCCGCGCTCTGCTACGCGGCCATAGCTCAACTGGATAGAGCGCCAGACTACGAATCTGGAGGTTTGGGGTTCGACTCCCTATGGCCGCACCAGCTAAAACCCCTTATCTCCCAGTGAGAACGGGTTTTTTGTTGGTCGGATTTCGTGATCCTCCGGTTTTGCTAAGACCACGGCTAAGGCCAATTGGCTGCCCTCCTTTTTTACTGCACCCACCGCTTCAGCCAGCCGTGGACTTCGGTATACCAGAAGACCGAGTTTTGGGGTTTAAGAATCCAGTGGTTTTCGTCGGGGAAATAGACGAGGCGACTGGGGACGCCCTGACCTTGGAGCGCGGCGTAAAATTGAAGGCCTTGCGCGACGGGGACGCGGTAGTCGAGTTCGCCGTGGATCACGAGCGTTGGCGTCTTGAAGTTCGCAGCGTGGGTCATGGGGTTCTGCGCGTCGTAGGCTGGAGTTTTTTTCCATGGCGTGCCGCCGGCGGATTGGTCGAGCCAGTAAACGGCCGAGTCGGCGGCGTATTGGGTATCAAAGTCGGTGACCCCGGCGTGGCAGACGATAGCCTTGAAGCGGTCGGTGTGGCCGGCGACCCACGAGGCAAGGTAGCCGCCGTAACTGGCGCCGAGTGCAGCGGTGCGCGTGGCGTCGAGGAAGGGGTGTTTCTTGAGGAGGTGATCCGTGGCGAGCATCACATCGGTGAAGGGTTTGTCGCCCCACGCAGCGTCGATGGAGCCGACAAATTTTTCGCCGTAACCGGTCGAGCCGTGACGGTTGACCCACGTGGCTACGTAGCCGGGGGCGGTGAAGACGTGGGCGTTCCAGCGGGCGGACCACGCGTCGCCAATCATCGTGTGGGGGCCGCCGTGCATGAGCTGGAGCAGCGGATATTTTTTCTTGGCGTCGAAGGCTGGCGGATAGATGAGCCAACCGGATACCGCGTCGCCGCCGGCGCCGGGGAACGCGTAGGGCTCGATGCGACCGAGTTCGAGCCCGGTAAGGAGGGCGGTGTTGAGGTGGGTGCGCTGGGCGGAAGTACCGTTGGCAAGGTCGATGGCGAAGACTTCGTCGGGGCGGGAGAAGGTTTGATTGAGAAGGTACAGAGATTTTTCACCGACGGTGAGGGAGCCACTCGTGCCGAGGCCAAAAACTTCGACGGGCTTGGCGGCGATGCCCTCGCTGGTAAGGCGGAAGGCGCGCGTGAAGCCACGGTCTTCAGCGAGGAAGAAAATGGTTTTTCCGTCGGCGGAAAATTTCCAGTCTTGGGGCGAGAGATCGGCGCCCCCGAGGGAGAGGGTTTCTGTGCGGGCGGCGGCGAGGTGGTGGCGCGTCAGGCGGGTAAAGACCGAGAACGTATTCTTGCCGGCACGACGACCGAAGAGGATGGACTGGCCGTCGGGGGCGAAGATGGGGCTGGTGTCGGGTCCTTCGGGATTGTCAGCAGTGAGATTTTTCCACGGTGCAGTCGGGTCGTCGACGTTGAGAAGGTAAATGTCGGAATTTTCGCTCGCGGTGAAGGGAGGGGGCGTGGTCCCGGCGGAGAGGACGAGGCGTTTGCCATCGGGGGAGAGGTCGAACAGGGCTTCGTTATTGAAGAGGAAGCGGCGGTCTTGGCTCGGGGTGAGATCGGTGACTTTTTTGGTGGCGAGATCGACGACCATGAGGCGCGACGCTTGGCCGTCAGTCTGCCAAGAGTCGAAGTAGCGGTAGACGCGGTTTTCGGTGACCTTGGCAGAAACTTTGGAGTCTTTTTGTTTCTTCAGCTCTTTGCGCAGGGCGTCGAAGTCGGTGCCACATTGCGGGAGTGTACGCGTAGCGAAGAGAATTCGTTTCCCGTCAGGGAGCCAACGAGGAGCGGAAATGGGGAGCGGAAGTTCGAGGATTTTTTCGGGCTCGCCGCCGTCGGTGCGGAGGACGTAGAGGGCGGGGGATTCGTCTGAGCCGCGTTTGGCGGTGAAGGCGAGGCGGGTGCCGTCGGGTGACCATTTGGGCGCAGAGTCGGTGCTGTCGGCGGTGGTGAGCTGACGGGCGACGGCGCCGGGCGCGGTATCGAGGAGCCAGAGGTGGGTGGCGGAGGAATTCTTAGCAAGGTCGTAGTCTTGGACGGTGAAGACGAGGCGCGAGCCGTCGGGGGACAGATCAAGGGCGCCAGCGCGGCGGACGGACCACAGGTCTTCGGGAGTGATGGGGCGGAGCTTGGTTGCAGGTGTGGGTTCGGCGGCGCTGAGGAATGCGGCCGAGGCGAGGAGAGCGAGGAGGGCGAAGCGGGGCAGACGGCGGACGAGGGGGAGAAGGAGGGATGTCATCGGAAGGAGAGAACCAGAACGATTACGGGGAACGAGTACGATTACGCGTACGCGGATTTCTCGAAGATAGCGAAGGGTGGGTGCGAGAATTTTTCAGGGGCGATCTCGATGTTATCGGAACGGCGCTCGCAGAGAGCGCCGCGAAAACTCGTTTCAACCAGCGCGTTTGGGGACGAAGGCACGGACATAGTTTTTGTTCGTCGAAAGATCCCTCAAGTCTTCGAGGGCGCCGAGGAAACCGGCGAGCGCACTGTGCATATCGATGGCTTCGGATTTTTGTAGTCCGCGTGCGATGGCGTCGCGTGCGAGGGCGGCGCGGCGGATGCAGGCGTCGAGCGCGGTTAGAAACTTCGCGGTTTTGACAGCCATGAGTGGTGATTCGGGAGGGTATTAAGAGGCGTCAAGGATGGCGAAAGGCGGGCGAAACGCCTACAATCTAGGGTTAGCCGCGGACTTGGCCGGAGCCCTCGATGAGGTATTTATAAGAGCAGAGCTCGGGAAGACCCATGGGGCCGCGAGCGTGGAGACGGTCGGTGCTGATGCCGATCTCGGCGCCGAAACCGAATTCGAAGCCATCATTGAAGCGGGTGGACGCGTTCCAGAAGACGGTGGCGCTGTCGACTTCGGCGAGGAAGCGCCGGGCGATGGGTTCGTCCGCGGTCACGATCGCGTCGCTGTGGCTGGAGCTATCGCGGTTGATGATGGCGATGGCCTGCTCGAGGGAATCGACAACGCGGATGGCGATGACGTAGTCGAGAAACTCGGTGGAGTAGTCCGCCTCTGTTGCCGGGACGAAGGGGATGACGGAGGACAAAGGGTCGAAGTTCTCAGGGCTGGGAAAAGGCGTCTCGGAGATTGGGCCCAGGGGTGCGGCGGCGAGGATGGCAGCGCTCGCGGGGTCGCAACGGAGTTCGACGTTTTTGGCGCGGAGGGCGCGGGCGACGGCCGGAAGAAATTTTTCGGCGATGCTGCGATGGACGAGGAGTTGCTCGGCGGAATTGCAGGCGCTGGGTCGCGTGACTTTCGCGTTGAGCGTGATGGTCTCGGCCATCGCGAGGTCCGCGGCGGCGTCGGCGTAGACAAAACACACGCCCTTGTAGTGCTTGATGACGGGGATGGTGGAGTTTTGCGCGACGAAGCGGATGAGGCCCTCGCCCCCGCGCGGGATGATACAATGGATGAGCGTATCCAGTTTTAGGAGCGCGGTGAGCGCGGCGCGGTCGGTGGTGGGCACGAGTTGCACGGCGTCGGCAGGGAGGCCCGCGGTGGCGAGCGCTTGCTGGATGAGTGCGGCGAGGGCGGTATTGGTGTAAAAACACTCTTTGCCACCGCGGAGGATGGCAGCGTTGCCGCTCTTCAGGCAGAGGATAGCGCAGTCGACGGTGACGTTGGGGCGCGATTCGTAGATGATGCCGATGACGCCGATGGGGACGCGGACCTTGCGGATACGGAGACCGTTGGGACGCGTGGTGTCGTCGAGGACGGTGCCGACGGGATCGGGGAGCGTGACGACTTCGCGGACGGATTGCGCGAGGTGGGCGAGGCGGGCGGCGTTGAGTGTGAGGCGGTCGCGCGAGGCAGGTGTGAGTGCGGCGGCTTCGGGCGAGGCGAGATCGAGGGCGTTAGCGGCGAGGAGAGGCTCGTGCGAGGCGTCGATGAGATCGGCGAGCTGCGCGAGGGAGGCGTTTTTGGTGGGCGTCGGGGCGTTGGCCAACACGAGCGACGCGGCGCGGGCGCGTTGGGCGAGGGAGGTAACGAGGGCGACGAGTTCGGCGGACATGGGGGACGAAGTGTTGGCGAGGAGGGGCGGGAGACAATTGTGATTTACGGACGGAGATTGACCCAGCAGCGGTGGAACGAGGACCGGTGAGACGCGCCATGGTTCAGAGGCAGGGGCGAAGCGGTGAATTAACCAAAGGCCACCGAGGAAGAGGCCTACGCCGGTGACGTCGAACCACCACGGATGAAAAATGGCGGCTTGAGAAGCGAGGTCGGCGTCGGCGTTAAACCCCTGGATCTGGAAAGGGAAGAAACTCAGTGGATAACTGGCCGAGTTATTGACCGCGTGGCCGAGCATGCAGAGGCCGAGCGAACGGGTGCGGACATAGATCCAACCCAGTACGAGGCCGAGCCCGAGGGCGACGGGCGTCTGCGCGGGATTGAAGTGCATCAGCGCAAAGAGTGCCGCTGAGGCGATGATGGCGGTCCATGGTTTCCAGCGACCAAGAAACCCTCGGAGAATGAGACCGCGGAAAATGACCTCTTCGGTGACGGGGGCGATGATGACGGCGAGGGAGGGGCCGACCCACGGGGCGGACATCAGGTGCTCCAACTCGGGCGCAAAATCCCAGCCATTGAACACGTTGGCGGGCAGGTAGGCGCGCAGGAGATTGTCGATTTCCGACAAGAAAATTGTCGTGCCGGCAATGATGGGAAGAAACGCGATGGCGAGGATGAACGGAGAAAAGCCGACGTGACCCAAACTGCGCCAGGATTCGTGGGAGCGACGTAACACGAAAGCGGTTACAGCGCCGAAAGAGAGAAGCTTGGCGGCGATGACGAAGGCGGCCTCGATGACGGGATCGTCGCCAGTCCACTCATAGAAGCCGGTGAGGGTGCCGAGAGAATAGGCTTGGTCGATCAATGCGGCCACGCACACCTCGGCCACAACCAAGCCGAGCATGACGGCGAACGCGGTGAGAAGGGAAAAACGCCGAGAGGCGTAAATGGGAGGCGACACGTCGAAGAAAGGCTCAGGTTTGACGCGGGGCGTCAGCAGCAAATTTAGGGCGTGTTGCCAGCGGATCGCGGGCGTGGTTGGCTGCTGAAACCATCGCCGTTGATCAGATCGAACCGTGGGCGCGCGATCACATCCCAGGGAAGCCGCCCTTGCCCTTCATCGCTTCCATCTGGCGCATCATTTTCTTCATTCCGCTGCCGCCGCCCTTCATCATTTTCATCATTTGCTGCATCTGTTGAAACTGTTTCAAGAGCTGGTTGACTTCGACGATCTTTACTCCGGAGCCGTCGGCGATGCGCTTGCGACGGTTGCCGTTGAGGATCTCGGGCTTACGCCGCTCCTGCTTCGTCATCGATTTGATGATGGCCTCGGTGCGGGCCATTTGTTTATCGGCGCCCTCGGGTAGCTGCATACCGCTCATGCCTGGCATCATGCCCATGATGCTCTGCATCGAGCCCATTTTTTTGACCTGCTGCATTTGGGCGAGGAAGTCCTCGAGGTTGAAATCGCCCTTGCGGAGCGTCTCCGCCATTTTCTCGGCTTCTTTAACATCAATGGTCTCTTGAGCCTTCTCGACCAGTGACACGACGTCGCCCATACCCAAAATACGGGAGGCGAGACGATCGGGGTAAAACGTATCGAAGTCGGCGGTTTTTTCGCCGGTGCCGATAAATTTAATCGGGACGTTTGCGATCGACTTGATCGAGAGCGCGGCGCCACCGCGGGCGTCGCCGTCCATTTTGGTGAGGATCAGGCCAGTGAGGGAGAGGGCGTCGTGAAAAGCTTTGGCGACATTGACGGCTTCCTGGCCGAGTGCGCCGTCGACAACGAGGAGGACCTCGTCGGGCTGCACGCGGGCGTGGAGGCGCTTCACTTCTTCGATCAGTTCGAGATCGATCTGGAGCCGACCGGCGGTGTCGAAGATAATGCAGTCAGCCGTCGCGGTCTGCGCCGCAGTCAACGCGGCCACGCCGATAGCGGGGACGTCCTTGGAGGTGCGGTCGGAGTAAAAGCCGAGCTCTTCCTGCTTGGCGAGGATTTCGAGCTGGTCGATGGCGGCAGGCCGATAGATGTCGCAGCCGACGACAAAGGGGCGGTACCCGCGTTTCTTGAGGAGTTTTCCGAGCTTGGCGGCCGAGGTGGTTTTACCAGAGCCGTGGAGGCCGACCATGAGGATCTTGAGCGGGCGGGCTCCGGAGAGTGACGTCGAGCCTTCGCCGAGGAGTTTGACCAACTCGTCGTGGATGATTTTGACGATTTGTTGGCCCGGGGCGACGCCCTTGAGGACATCTTGGCCGACGCACTGCGTTTGGACGCGTTCGACGAATTCGCGCGCGACTTTGAAATGTACGTCGGCGGACAGGAGGGCGGTGCGCACTTCTTTGAGCGCCTCCGCCATATTTTCTTCCGTGAGTTTACCGACGCCGCGGAGATTGCGGAGGGCGGTGCCGAGTTTTTCCGTGAGAGATTCAAACATGGATCCCCAGCGTTGCAGGAATTCCCAGCGCGAAGCAATCTCGCGCACACGGAGCAGCTACGGGGTCGTCGGATAAAGCCACGCCAAGGTGTCGCGGTGACGGGCTGGTTTATTTTCGTCCTCGTCAAACGGACCTGCGTCGGGGATAACCGACGACTCTATGAACCCTGTTCTCAAGCTTTTGATCGAAGGCGCCAGCCTCACGACCAGCCAAATGGCGAAGGTCGCGGGGTTGACGGAAGCCGAGGTTAATCAGCATCTGGAACAGTTGAAGAAGGACAAAATCTTCCTCGGCTGGCGTCCAGTGCTCGATCTTTCCCATGAGGCCGCCGCTGCCAGCGCCGTGCGCGCAGTGATCGAGGTCAAGGTCACGCCGGAGCGTGGGGGAGGCTTCAACCGATTTGCCGAGCGCATCGCGCGGTTCGACGAGGTCGAGTCGTGCTATTTGATGTCCGGCGGCTACGATTTGCTCGTTTTTGTGAAAGGGCAGTCGCTCCAAAAAGTGGCTTCGTTCGTGTCCGAAAAACTCTCAACGATCGAGGGCGTGCAGGCAACTTCCACTCACTTCATGCTGCGTTGCTACAAAGAGCAGGGCTTCCTGCTCGATGGCGGCGAAGCTCAGAGCTCACGGCTCAACGTCGCGCCCTAATCGCGCCCAACCACGATGAGTACTCTCAACGACCCCAAACGCTGGGTGGCCGGCCACGTCGCTTCGCTGCCGAAGAGCGGCATCCGTGATTTCTTCGAACTGGTCGCCAAGATGAAGGGCCAAGACGTGATTTCGCTCGGGGTGGGTGAGCCCGACTTCGTTACGCCGTGGCACATTCGGGAATCCGCCATTTTCGCGCTCGAGCGCGGCAAGACTTACTACACGTCGAATCTCGGCATGATCGAGCTGCGTCGCGCGATCGCGACCTATGTTGAGGAGCACTTTTCAGTCAGTTATCGACCCGACGATCAGATCATCGTGACGGTGGGCGTGAGCGAGGCACTCGATTTGGCGCTGCGGGCGTTTTGCAACCCTGGCGACAAAGTGATGTTCCACCAGCCGTGCTACGTGTCCTACTCGCCGAGCGTCACGCTGGTGCACGGGGAGGCGATCGCGGTGCCGACCTACGCGAAGGATAATTTCGCGCTCACTGCCGAGGCGCTGCGCGCGGCATGGCAGCCGGGCGCGAAGATCCTCATGCTGAACCTCCCGTGCAACCCCACGGGTGGCACCTGTGATCGCACCCAACTCGAGCAAATCGCCGCGTTTTGCCGCGAGAAGGACTTATTGGTGATGAGTGATGAGATTTACTCCGAGCTCACGTTTGAGGGAACGCATACGAGTATCGCGAGCCTTCCGGGCATGGCTGAGCGCACGATTTTTCTGCACGGTTTTTCGAAGGCCTTTGCGATGACGGGCTGGCGGATTGGATACGCGTGCGGTCCAGCAGCCCTGATCGATGCGATGATGAAGGTGCACCAATATACGATGCTCTGTGCCTCGATCATTGCCCAGGAAGCGGCACTCGAGGCGCTCAAGCACGGCTGGGACAGCGTGCTCAAAATGCGTGAACAATACCACCGTCGCCGCGACCTGATCGTACGGCGCTTCAATGAAATCGGGCTCACCTGTCATTCACCGCGTGGATCGTTTTATGCGTTCCCGAGCGTCACGTCGACCGGTCTGACGGAGAAGGAATTCGCGAATGGCTTGCTCACGACGCAAAAGGTCGCCGTCGTCCCCGGTAGCGCTTTTGGCGAAAACGGCATTGGCCATGTCCGTGCGTGTTTCGCTACCGCCTACGACCAAATCATCGAAGCGTGCGACCGCGCCGAGCGGTTCGTGCAGTCGATCAAGAAGTAGCGCCGCAACTGTCGGGGGGGGCGGGTCGCGAACATAAGGTGCTCGCCGACGGGCAACTGCGGCCTTCGTCCGTTTTCCTACTCGCTACCCACTACCCGCTACTCACTACTCTCATAACTATGTCACGCACTGTCGCCATCGTCGGCCGACCCAATGTCGGCAAGAGCCGCCTCTTTAACCGGCTCGCCAAACGACGCATTTCCATTGTTCACGACCAACCGGGAGTGACGCGGGATGTCATCTCGGCCGAAATTCGTGATGGCGATTACACGCTGCTCGACACGGGGGGCATCGGCTACAAAGGCATCGACACCCCGGCAGCGCTGACCGTCGCCTCGGAACTCCAGGTGGATTTCGCCATCGCGACGGCTTCGCTCATCCTCTTCGTGATCGACGGACTCTCGGGCCTCTCTTCGCTCGACGAGAAGATCGCCGCGATGCTGCGCAAGAGTAAGAAAAAAGTCCGACTCGTCATCAACAAGGCCGACTTCGACGACGACAAGATTCAGCTCTCCGAAGCCTACCGGCTGGGCTTGGGCGAACCGCTCCGCGTCTCCGCTGAGCATGGGCGCGGCGAGGGTGAATTGCGCGATGCGATCATCGATGGTCTTGGGCCCATTGAAACCGAAGGTGACGGTGTGCGTGATCCGGCAAAAGCACTGACCGTGTGCTTTATCGGCCGTCCGAACGTCGGGAAATCCTCGCTCAGCAATAATCTCCTCCAGAGCGACCGGCTGATTGTGAGTCCGGTGCCCGGCACGACGCGCGACTCAGTTGAACTCGGATTCGAGTTCACCGGTCGCGACGGGAAAAAATATCCGTTTCGCTTGATCGATACGGCCGGGATCAAGGCAGCCACGAAGCTCGCATCGCCGGTCGAATATTTCTCCCGCCTGCGTTCTCTCGATGCGATCAAGAATACCGATGTGGTTTTCCTCGTATTGGACGCGATGGACGGGGTCACGCAGCAGGACAAGGCGATCGCGGGTGAGGCCATCAAGGAGAAAAAACCGATCGTCGTGGTCGTGAACAAATGGGATCTGGTGAAGGAAGCCTTCAAGAAGCAGGGCGGCTTTCACCCCTACAAGAGCGAGCGCGACTATCGTGAGAAGTACGAGAAGGCCCTGTTCGAGAAACTCTATTTTACGCCAGGCTCGCCGTTGATTTACGTCTCGGCGGTCAGCGGTTACGAAGTGGACCGCATGCTCAATGCGGCGGTGAAACTGAACCGGATGCTCGATACGAAAATATCGACGGCGAAGTTGAATAAGGTGATCGGCTTCCTCTCTGAGCGCACTCCGCCGCCGGCCGTCGGCGGCAAGCGCTTCCGCGTCTACTACGTCACGCAGACCGGCACGCGGCCGTTCCGGATGAAGTTATTTTGCAATCGGGAGGAGAAACTGACGGAGCAGTATCGTCGTTACCTCGAGGCTGGTTTGGTGGCGGAGTTCGATCTCGCGGGTTGCCCGATCTATTTCGATTTGGTCGGCAAAGAAAAACATGACCCCGGGATGTCGTTCTCGGCTATCCGAGAGGCGCAGGAGCGCGCCCGAAATGTCGCGCACACTCCGAAATGGAAGGCCAGCGAAGGATCGGAAGATGAACCCAAGCATGAAACACTCGAAGACTGATTACCAAGGCGGCGAGGCCATCGCGCTCGCCACGAAGAACCTGGAACTCGTCGTCACGACATCTGTCGGCCCACGCGTCGTCGAAATCCGTTCGAAGCAGGGTAAGGCCGGGAATCTCTTTATTCAGTTCCCGGCGGATGCGCCGCGCGCCCACGGATTCGCCGTTCGTGGTGGCCATCGCCTCTGGCATTCGCCAGAGGACATCGTCCGCACCTACCAGCCGGACGATGAGCCGTTGGCGGTCAAGCCGCTGCGCAATGGGGTCGCCCTCGCGCAGCCTGTCGAGCCGAAGACCGGGATGCAGAAGGCGATGAAAATTGAGATCGTGGGGGAGCGCACCGTGAAGGTGACGCACGCACTGACCAATCACGGATTGTGGCCGGTCGAGACGGCGGTGTGGGCGCTCACGATGTTTCGTGCCGGTGGCTACGGGGTGCTCCCCTTGCTGCCGAAAGGGAATCACGCTGCGGGGGATTTGCTGCCGACGTATTCCTTCGTGCCGTGGAGTTACACCGATCTCGCTTTGCCGCTCTGGGATTTGCACCGTGACTTCGTCGGCATCGATGTGACCAAGGCGAAGGTCGCGCAGAAATTGGGCATCACTAACTATCCCGGCTGGTCGGCCTACTGGTTGGAAGGAACGACGTTCGTCAAATCGGCGCCGGTGATCGCGGGAGCCGTGTATCCTGATTTCGGGTGCGCGTTCGAGACCTTTACCAACGGGGGGATGATCGAGTTTGAGACGCTGAGTCCGCTGGTGAAACTCGCACCCGGCCAGAGCACGACGCACGTTGAACACTGGGGAGTCTTCGACGGTCTGCCGAAGCCGGATACCGACGGGGTGTTTGCGTCGTCCCTCGCGCCGGCCGTGAATGCATGGCTGCGAAAGCTTACGTGAGCCGGTTGAAACTGGTGTTTCTGGGGTCTGATCCCATCGCGCAGCCCCTGCTCGAATGGCTGGCGGGCGAGGGGAGTGGCGTCGCCACCCTCATCGGTGTATTTACGCAGCCTGACCGTCCCGTGGGGCGGGGGCAAAAAATCACTTCGAACGAAATTAAGACGTGGGCGCTGGCCCGCGGTTTGCCGGTTTTCCAGCCGGAGAAGTTGACCGACGAGGTGCGCGCGCAACTGGCCGCTTTGGGCGCCGATGTCGCCCTCGTGATGGCGTACGGGCACATCCTGCGCGATGAGTTCATCAGCACTCCGCGGCTGGGCACGTTGAATTTGCACACCTCGCTACTGCCCAAATATCGCGGGGCATCTCCCATCCAGTCGGCGGTCGCGAGCGGCGACTGCGAAACGGGCGTCAGTCTCATGCGGATCGTGCGCAAACTCGACGCGGGGCCCGTGGCCGACGTCGAGCGGGTCAGTATCGCACCGCTGGATACGGCGCGGGACGTTGAAGCGAAACTCGCCCTCGCGTGCGTGCCGCTGGTGGCGCGCGCGCTGCCCCGTTTGGCCGCAGGAACCCTCGAGTTTGCGACCCAGGACGACGGTGCGGTGACGCACTGTCGGAAGCTAGGGAAAGAGGACGGAGCGCTCGACTTCACCGCCCCAGCGAGTGCGCTCGCTGCCCGCATCAACGGGCTGTTTCCCTGGCCGGCGTCCACGGTTGAAATCGACGGCCAACCGGTGAAATTTGGCCTTGCTGAGGTGGCGGATCTGACCGCAAGCACACGCACCGCAGGTGAAGTTATCGGAAGCGATGCGGAGGGCCTGCTGATTGCGACCGGTCATGGGGTTTTGCGCGTGCGTCGATTGCAGCGCGCCGGCGGGCGCATGCTCCCGGCGACGGAATTTTTGCGCGGTTGCTCCATTCCAGTGGGAACGACGTTGGGGTCGCGTCCCATGCGCGAGCTCGTGAAGTGACGCGCTTCGCGGCTATCGCGCCGGCGCGGGCCAGCGACCGCGAACCTTGGAGGGTCGGTTGATCGTCACGCACAGCGCTTGCGCGGGCCGTGACGTTAAGCGTGACGGCGAGCGAGAGGCCACTGCTCTTCCGTATGCATTTAAATTCGAATACTGGCGACCCAGGTATCGCCGAACACCTCGGATGGGCCGGCGGCTCGCACCGCGGCCGCGAGTTCTTATACGAACGCACTTTGATTTTTCGACCACCGTGGTGGTCAATCCGGCAGCGTCGGTGCGGTCGGCTTTTCGGGTCAGCTCTCTTCACTTGTTTTTGGAAAACGTTTCTCCAAGCTGCGCGGTCATGTTTTCACGTTTGCTTTTCGGCGCTGCGTTCGCCCTATCCGCTTGTGCGCAAAACGCGGCTGCCCAATTGGAGGTGGCTAATTTGCGTGAAGATGTGCGGGGGTTGGTGCAACGGGTCGGCGACCTCTCGTTACGGGTGGAGCAGCTCGAGATAGAAAATTCGGCTCTCCGCCGCAAATCCAAAGAGGGTGTTCGAGCCTATGCGACGCTAGCGCAGTTGAACGAGGCCGTCGCCGACCTCAATCGCATGGTCAAATCCGCGGTGACCACTTCGCAGGACGAGACGCTCCTGATTGTGCGTACCCAGCTCGAGAAACTCGGTAAACAAACCAATGCGGCACTCGAATCTTTGGCAAAATCTCAGGGTGGGCGATCGAACCAGATTCCGGCCACGCCTGCTGATGCGTCCGTGAAAGACGGCGGCAGTTACCTCGTGCAAAAGGGTGATACTCTGGCCCTCATCGCCAAGAAGACTGGCGCCAAGCAGCAAGATATTGTCAGCGCCAATAAGATTTCCGATCCCTCGCTTATCAAGGTCGGCCAGACGTTAATCATCCCCACCGCAAAATAACTCATGTCCGCAGCACCCAAATCCCGCCTCGGTCGCGGCCTGGGCGGCCTCATCGCCGCCGGCAAGCCTACCGCCGTCATCACTCCGCCGTCACCCGCTACCCCGCCGTCCGCCCCCGCGACGGTGGCACCGGGCTATCTGGAGATCGCCGTGCACCTGATCGAACCGAGCCCGTATCAAGCCCGCCGTGACATTCCTGCGGAACAGCTTGGTGAACTGGCCGAGAGTATTCGCTCCGAGGGATTGCTGCAGCCGATCGTGGTTCGCAAGCACGGCGAAAAGTTTCAATTGATCGCCGGCGAGCGTCGTTGGCGCGCCTTCCAGCAGCTCAAGATCAAAACCATTCCCGCGCGAATCGTACAGGCGAGCAACGCCTCGTCCGCGGCGCTCGGCCTGATCGAAAATTTACAGAGGGAAGGACTCAACGCGATTGAAGAGGCGCACGGCTACGCCAGCCTGATTCGCGATTTTGACCTCACGCAGGAAACCGCCGCCGAGCGCGTGGGCAAGGGGCGCGCCAGCGTGGCGAATTCGCTCCGGCTGCTTTCCCTCGAAGGGGAATTGCAGGGCTTTGTCGCCAAGAACCTGCTCAGTGTCGGGCACGCGAAGGTGTTGCTGGGCGTCGAGGATTCCGCGCGCCGCGCCCTCATCGCCCGTCGTGTTATTGAGGAAGGCTTGAGCGTCCGCAGCACGGAAAAACTCGCGCAATCAGCCAAGGCTTCCGACGGAAGTCCGTCCGCGAAACCGGCGAAGCGCGGCTTGACGCCGAAGGATGCTGCGACGGTTGCTGGCATTGAAAAGAAGCTGACGTCGCACCTGGGTGCGCGGGTGGCGCTGCTGCACTCGCCGAAAAAGGGTCGAATCGTTATCGAATATCGGGGGAACGAAGACTTGCAGCGACTCCTTGAGAAGTTCGGCGTGGAGGCCTGAGTCCGTGGATAAAAACGTACTGAGAGTGCCATTGACAACCCGCGCCCGCGTCTGCTCATTTCAACCTTTCACATGAGCATCGTCCTCGGAATTCTTACCTTCGTCCTCATCCTCGTTTCGCTATTTATCGTGCTCGTCGTCTTGGCGCAGAAGTCCAAAGACGGCGGCATGGGCGCAGCTCTTGGCGGCGGTGCCGCCGAAGCGGCCTTCGGTGCCGAAACGGGCAACGTGTTGAGCAAATCGACAATCTACGCCGCCGTGATGTTTTTCGTCTTGGCGTTTGCGCTCTATCTTGGGCGCATCTACGAGAATAAACATGCCGCTGCGGGTGATGGCAGTATGTTGCCGAGGATCGCGGTCCCCGCAGCCGCGCCGGTGCCTGCCGCCACGACGGTTCCTCTGACGGTTCCGGCCCCCGCCTCACCGGCAGACGCCACTGTGCCCGCTCCCGAAGCGCCCAAGAAACCCTGAGGTGTTCATGGCGAACCATGACAGATTTTCGCCCGCCGTTATTTGGCGGGCGTTTTTCATTTTAGGGTCCTTGTCAGCGTCGGTTTTCGCCGCGGGGCCGAGCAATGCCCCACCGGAGTTGGCGCAGGTTGGGTTGCCCGACGCGGCGGAGGTCGCGAGGATCTTAGTGCAGTTTCGCCAGACCGGCATTACCGGAGACTATTTCCTTGATTTCGAGTTGCGGTCCTTACCTCGTCGCGGAGAGGAAAAATCCTTCCAAGGCAAGATGTGGGGCAGCCGTAACACAGAAGGGAGTATCACCCGCGTTGCGTTGAAGGGAAGCGATGCACTCGAACAGCGGCTGCTCGTTCAAAATGGCGGTCGGGCCGCAGTGTGGCGTCTCGTCGATCACCGGGTCACGGAATTGGATTTCTCCAAACTGTTTGAGCCTGTGGTGCCGGGGGTGAATCTTACGGCGTTCGATTTGCAGATGCCCTTCCTGTATTGGCCCGGCGTCACGTTGGAGAAAATCGCCCGCATGCGCGGTCGGCCCGCGCACGTATTCATTTTTCGGCCGCCGGCGACATTTGCGGCGAAAAATCCCGAGGTCGGCGCCGTGCGAGCTTACCTCGATACCCAGTATAATGCGCCCACCCAGATAGAGACCATCGGCAAGGACGGGCGAGTGACAAAAACGCTGTCATTGCTCGATTTGAAGAAGGTCGGTGAGCAGTGGATCCCCAAATCGTTTGAAGTGCGTGACGAAATAACCCGGGATAAGACCCGTCTCGTGGTGACGGCGGCTGCGCTCAACCTCGCTCTGCCATCCGTGACGTTTGCACCAGCGAGCCTGCTGGACGACATCAGTCGACCAGCCGCCGAGCGCATTCTGAGGATTTCTCCATGAGCCGCACCGCTCCGACCGAGGCCGTCGTATTCGACTTAGACGGTACGCTGGTAGACAGCCTGCCGCTCGTGCTCCAGGCGATTAGCTACGCGATCGAGCCCTTTGGGCCGCTCCGTCCGACCATGGAAATCTTCGCCCGACTGGGCGGCCCGCCGGAGCGATTCATGCCGGGTTTGCTCAATGATCCGCGGGATACGCCTGCGGCCTTGGCGCGGATGGAAAAATTTCACGACGAAAATCATCACCTGATTCTCCCGTTTACAGGGGTGCACGGGATGCTCGAAAAACTCTGCCACCGAGACGTCCCGCTCGCCATCTGGACCGGACGCGATCGGGAAACGACGGACGTGCTCCTTGAATACCACGGGCTGACCACGTATTTTGATACGTTTGTCTGCGGCGACGATTTGCCGACTCATAAGCCTGATGCAGAGGGCTTGCGCGAGATCCTCCTCCGAGTCGCAGTCAGGCCAGCGCACGCGCTCTTCGTGGGTGATGCCGACGTGGACGTTCTAGGGGGTTTTACCTGCCAGGTGGACACCGTGCTCATCCGTCACACTCGCGAGATCGAGTCTGATATTCTCGCGAAGTCGTGGCGTCTCGTGACAACTCCGGCGGAAGCGTACACACTCGTCCTCGGCTGCGTCGGTGTTGAGTGACCGGCCGGTCCGTGGTCGGCGCACGGTAAATCGGGGTGTGAGGATTCCTCTTGCCGAATAAACTTTTGGTTTGCGGACCGCCCCTCAACGTTCCTTGCTCGGCGGATTCAGGCGTCAACAACGCCGTCAAACCATGGCAAAAAAAACACCCAAATCCTCCGCCCCGCTTACCTTTGACCTGCCGGTTTCGCTCATCTCTAGGATTGAGACCTGCCGTACTGGTCATGCGTTCACAACCGCGAGTCAGGTTGTGCGACTGGCCCTAGACACGTTCGATTTCGAGCGTTGTGTTCCGGTTCGCGATCCGCACCAGCAAATTTCCGTCCGTGTGACGTCCGCGCAACGCGCGACGCTCAAGCGCTTCTCACGTCAAAAGGATGCAAGTGTGGGAGAGTTGCTGCGCTACGCGCTGGAGAGCCTGCCGTTGAAGCCTGCCAAGGCTGCGAAATCGGCAAAATAATCGAATTAGCCGGTGCCGGTTCGCCGGTTCCATTGGGCGGCAGTCTTTTGATTGCCGCTTTTTTGTGTTCAAATAGCGGCGAGTGTCACTGGGGCTTGCTTTTCCATGAACGCGACTCTTTCGTTTTGACGTTTGTCTATGAGCAATCCTCCCGCGCAACTCTCCACTTGGGCCCGTAACGTATCTCCGTCGCCGACGCTGGCCGTCGATGCGAAGGCGAAAGCACTGCAAGCCGCCGGTGAAGACGTGTGCGGTTTCGCCGCTGGCGAGCCCGACTTCGACACGCCCGAACACATCAAGGAGGCCTGTATTTCCGCGCTCAAGAGCGGTAAAACAAAATACGCGCCGACCCCTGGAATTGAACCACTCCGCCAAGCGATTGCTGACCGTTATTTGGCCGAGTACGGGCTGAAGGCCGCGCCCTCGCAGGTGATTGTGTCACCGGGCGGTAAATACAGCTGCTATCTCGGGGTGCTTGCGACCTGTTCGCCGGGCGATGAGGTGATCATTCCCGCGCCGTTCTGGGTCAGCTATCCCGAGATGGTGAAGCTTGCCGGAGCCACGCCGAAGTTTGTGCTCGCCGATGACAGGACCGGTTTCCGCCTTACGCCCGCGATGGTCGAGGCGGCCATCACTCCGCGCACCAAGCTCCTCATACTTAATTCCCCGTCGAATCCGACCGGCGCCGTTTACTCACGCCAAGAACTGGAGGCCATCGTGGCCGTCGCGATGAAACATAACCTCTACATTCTTTCGGACGAAATGTATGAGCACCTCGTCTATGACGGAGCGAGGCCGACGTGCATTGCTACCTTCAGCAAAGACGTTGAAGCGCGCACGATCACCGTCGCCGGTTTTTCAAAAACCTACGCGATGACCGGTTGGCGGATTGGCACGACGCTTGCGCCCGCTCCGATTGCCAAGGCGATGTCCGAGTTGCAGAGCCAAATGTCATCCAACGTCACGACGTTTGCTCAATTTGGTGCGCTCGCTGCCCTGAAAGAAAAAGAGAAAACGCAGGCTGCATTGTCCGTGATGCTCGGCGCTTTTGATCGCCGCCGCAGACTGCTCCATGGGGAGCTCAACAAGATAGCTGGGGTCTCGTGTCTATTGGCTGAAGGTGCCTTCTACCTCTTCCCCAATATTTCCAGCTTCGGTCTTACGGACCTCGATTTCTGCAATCGGCTGCTTGATACCGAGAAAGTCGCCGCCGTGCCTGGTAGCGCGTTTGGCGCCGAGGGCTATCTTCGCCTGAGTTATGCGACCAGCGATGAGATTATCCTGAAAGGGATCGCTCGGCTGGCTCGGTTCTGCGCGAATTTGAAAGCATAAGGTTGCCATTGCAGGGAGTGCGCGTGAGGTCCAGAGCGGTGGTTGAGGACGATTGATCGCTAAGGAGTACCGCTGATCGATAGGCTATGGTTGCGGCGCCGGCGGCCTTGAGGGAAGTGGGGGAGATCATTTCTCGAGGATGGCTTGCCACCTCGCATCGAAATCGCGTCCACGGGAAGACTTAGATACGGGGCTGTGTTCAGGGCTGCCTGATTCGAGCGGATCAGGGGGCTTTTAGGATTTCCTCGGGCTTCAAACATGTGACATCGGTAAATTTCCGAAAATCGCGGTCGTAACTGACGACGGGAGACGGGCGTCGCACTGAGGGCGGCGATGGCGTCTGCGTGTTGAATCACAAAAAGCAAAGGCAAGCCCCCCGTGGTCTCAAAACTGTTCTCAGAGCTTTTGTTCTCACGTCGAAATCCAGCCAAACCCCGCCCAAAACCCCGCGCTATTGCCGCCTAGCCCTGTTACGTAAGTGCATATCGCCCAGCAAAAAGCCCAGTCAGAGTGATCTGAACTGGGCTAGACTTAAAGATGGGGCGGCCAACGGGACTCGAACCCGCGACCCCAGGATTCACAATCCTGTGCTCTAACCAACTGAGCTATGACCGCCGTAAAATGAGGAGCGCGAAAGTTCGCGAGCCGCGTCGTGAGTGTCAATCCCTTCTTCCCTCATTCGCGTTGCTGCTCCATGGCATTTTTTTCCACGGTGCTTAGTGTATAACGGCGATTCATCTTCGCCGCAAGCGTTCGACTACAACAGGGGACGCGGCAGGGGAGATCGGCTAAACTGCTAGATGGAATCCGACACGCCAACAGCATGGGTTCATGCGGAATGACAGAGTCCAGCAACCAGTGGGATGACTTCGGAATTCGCAGGAGGCACGAAAAGGAGGCTCAACGGACGCAGATACCTGGGGGCGGTGATCCACCATGACTAATCTCGAGGAATGTTTACTGAGAGGAAAACGCTCAATCCGGCTGATTGGGCGGGGGCTGATATGGTACCACCCGATGCGTGCTGCCCACCGGCATTCAGCACTCACAGCAAACTCAGTTGCGAGTCGTCGCTTTCGACCACCGTGATTTTCTTCTTCGGCTTCGCTTGCGGGGCCGCAGCGGTCGGAAGAGTCACATCGGTGTCGTCGCTCTCGAGTTTGGCTAGAATGGTTTTCGCGCGGTTAATCACGCTGAGGGGCAGGCCGGCGAGGCGCGCGACTTGAATGCCGTAGCTGCGGTCGGCGGCGCCGGGGACGACGCGGCGGACGAAGACGATGTCGTCATTCCATTCTTTCACCGCGACTGAGAAGTTGCGCAATCGCGGGAGGTGTTTCGCGAGTTGCGTGAGCTCTTGATAGTGCGTCGCAAAGAGTGTGCGGGGCCCGCGTGAGTCGCCGCGGTGGAGATGCTCGACGACGGCCCAAGCGATCGAGAGCCCGTCATAGGTCGAAGTTCCGCGGCCGATTTCGTCGAGGATAATGAGGGAACGGTCGGTCGCGTTGTTGAGGATGTTGGCGGTCTCGTTCATCTCGACCATGAAGGTGGAGTTACCCCGGGCGAGGTCGTCGCTGGCGCCGACGCGGGAAAAAATGCGGTCGACGAGACCGACGCGGCAGGATTTGGCGGGCACCCAACAGCCAACTTGGGCGAGGAGAGTGATGAGCGCGATCTGGCGGATGTAGGTGGATTTACCTGCCATATTCGGGCCGGTCAGGAGGACGATCTGGGCATCGTCGCAGGCGAGCAACGTATCGTTGGGGACGAAAGCGGCACTGGCGCCCCGCGCGACGGCGGTGTCGGGAGAGCGGAGCATTTGTTCGACGACGGGGTGGCGGCCCTCGGTGATTTCAAGGATGTCGCCTTCGTCGATAGTCGGACGGCAGTAGTCCCAATCGCGCGCGAGCAAGGCCCAACCGGCGAGGACGTCGAGTTCGGCGAGGGCGTCGGCGGTGTGGGCCAGGGCGATGGAGTCGTCGAGGACGGACGCGACGAGTTGATTGAACAGTGCGAGCTCGCGCGTGGCGGCATTTTCCTCAGCGTGAAAAATCTCCTTTTCCTTTTGCTTGAGGGACTCGGTCACATAGCGCTCGCCGCCCACGGTCGTCTGTCGGCGAACATAATCGGCGGGGACAAAGTGGAGATTGGCCTTGGTAATCTCGATGTAGTAACCGAAATTATTTGTGAACCTAACCTTCAGGCTGCGGATGCCGGTGCGTTCTTGCTCGCCGCGTTCGAGATCGGAAAGCCAAGTTTTATTGTTCGTAGTGAGATCCCGGAGACGGTCGAGCTCGGGGTCGTAACCGGCGCGGAGGTAGTTGCCGTCAGCAAGATCGTTGGGGAGTTCGTCGGCGAGGGAGCTGATTAGGAGCTGCCGCAAAGTCGGCAGTTCCTGAAGTTGAGAGCTGAGCGTGGACAGCTGAGAGTCGGCACCAAATGCGGAAAGGGAGGAACGCAGCTCGGGGATCTGGGCGAGGGTATCACGGATGCCGCCGAGTTCGCGCGGGTTACGCAGACGATTTTGAAGACGACCGAGGATGCGCGGAATATCGCGGACGCTGGCGAGCAACTCGCGGAGCAAGGCGAGACGCGCAGGCTGCGCGAGTAGCTCACCCACGAGGGATTGGCGACGATTGATCTCAGCGAGATCGAGGGTGGGGGAGGCGAGCCAACGTTCCAGGAGACGAGCGCCAGCAGCGGTGCCTGTGCGGTTGATGGCGGTGAGCAGTGAGCCGTCGCGGGCACCGCGGCTGGAGGCGAAAATCTCCAAGTTACGCAGCGTGGCAGGGTCGAGCAGCAGGGTGCGCGTGCTGCGGTATTCCTGCAGGCCGCGGAGATTTTCCGGTTTCGCGCAGAGATTCTCCGTCGCGTAGTAGACGAGGGCGCCGGCGGGGCCGAGGGCCGGATGCGAATGGACGAGGCCGAAGCCCTGGAGATTCATGACCCCAAGCGTGTCCATGACAGTTTTCGCACCGGTGGCGGTGTCGAAGTGGTAGCCGGGGAGTTCGGTGACGAGGCGGGTGGCGGCAAAAGCGTGCAGCGCGTGGACCTCGGTCTGATCGTGCGGGGCGGCTTGCCAGCGCTCGCGTTCGTTTTCGATCACGAGCAGTTCGGCGGGATCAAGGGCGGTGAGCACCGGAAGGAGGTTGGCGATGTGCGTATCGGTCGCGACGCGGAATTCGCCGGTGGAGAGATCGAGCCACGCGGCGTGCAGGCCCTGTTTATCGAGGGCGAGGGCACAGAGGTAATGATTGCGCGCAGCGTCGAGCTGATTGGCGGCGAGTGTGGTGCCGGGGGAAAGAATACGGGTCAGTTGTCGGCGGACCAGCTTGCCGGCTTTGGCGGGCTCGGCCTGATCGCAGATGGCGACTTTTTTGCCGGCAGCGAGCAGCTTAGTGACGTAGTTATCGAGGGCCTGAGACGGCAGCCCGGCCATGGGATGATCCTGGCGTTTCGTCAGCGTGAGACCGAGGAGGCGCGACGCGATGACGGCGTCGTCGAAGAACATCTCGAAGAAATCTCCGAGGCGGAAGAGCAGTAAAGTATCCTTCGGGAGGCCACGTTTGACCTCAAAATACTGCTGCATCATCGGGGTGAGTTTGACGGCGTCGGACATGGAAGGGACGAGGAGTGGAACCATGAAACCTGGGGAATACACGAAAATATTTCCCAGAGGCTTGCTCGGATGAAGCGGGTCGTTCGTCTATTTGGCGTGAAGCTTTTTCATCGAGATTTGGGTGGAGTGGGACGACCGCCGCTGGTGGTGCTGCACGGGATGCTCGGCTCGTCGCGCAACTGGCAGACGGCGGGGCGCGATCTCGCGGACACGTTTCACGTGCTGGCGCCGGATTTGAGGAATCACGGGACCTCTCCGCATGCCGAAAGCATGAGCTATCCGGAAATGATGGCGGATGTGGTGGCATGGCTGGACGCGCAGGGGATCGCGAAGGTGGCGTTGCTCGGGCATAGCATGGGAGGGAAAACCGCGATGCTACTCGCCTGCCGCCATCCTGAGCGGGTGGCGCGCCTCATCGTCGCGGATATCGCGCCCAAGGACTATTTTTGGGTGGCGCATCGGGTGAATTTTGCAGCAATGAACGAACTTGATCTCGCGGCTGTGCACTCGCGGGCCGAGGCGGAAATGCGGCTCGAGGCCCGCGTGAAGAGTGAGGCGATGCGAAAATTTCTGGTGACGAATCTGGAGCGCGCCGAAGATGGTCAGTGGAGGTGGTCGATCAATTTGCCGGCGATTACCGCGGCGTTGGGCGCGTTGGAGAAAAACTCGCTTACGACTGGCGAACAGGGTGACCGTTTCGAGGGACCCGCGCTCTTTGTTGCGGGTGGAAAGTCAGACTACATCGGCGCGGAGGACGAGGCGACGATCCGGCGGCATTTTCCGGCTGCGCGGTTCGAAACTATTGGCGAGAGCGGTCACAATCCGCACATGGAGGCGCGGGAGAAATTTGTGGCGCTCGTGCGACCAGCATGAACAGTGATTGCAACTCGGCGAAGTTTTCCTCCACGTTTTCACTATGCCCCACATTAGCTCCAGCAAGACGCAGCCTGTTTATGATGTGATCGTGGTCGGCTCCGGTGCCGGCGGTGGCCAGACGGCCTACACGCTCACGATGGAGGGCGCGAAGGTCCTCATGCTCGAGGCGGGGAGGAACTACGACCCAGTAAAGGAAACGCCGATGTTTCAGACCAACAATCAGGCCCCGTTGCGCGGTGCGAGCACGCCGGATAAACCCTTTGGTTTCTACGACTCGACGGTCGATGGGGGCTGGCAAGTGCCCGGCGAGCCCTACACGAGTGCGTCGAGCGACCCGGCACGACAATTCTGGTGGTGGCGCGCGCGGATGCTCGGCGGTCGCACGAATCACTGGGGCCGAATCTCGCTGCGGAACGGACCCTATGATTTCAAGCCGTATACGCGGGACGGGCTTGGGTTCGACTGGCCGATGTCCTATGAGGATCTCGCGCCTTACTACAACAAGACCGAGATGCTGGTCGGTGTCTACGGCACGAATGAAGGATTGGAAAACACGCCGAATTCGCCGGCCGGTTGTCTGTTGCCTCCGCCGAAGATGCGCGCGGGTGAATTGCTCGCCCAACATCGCGCCAAGAAACTCGGGATTCCGGTGATGGCGATCCACCGCGCCGTGCTGAGTGCGAAGCAGGATGCTGAAAACTTACCGGCTAAATTGCATCCGAAGAATGCCAAGGCTCAACGGCTAATCGCGAAGGCGATGCGCGAGCGGGCGGCGTGTTTTTGGGCGACCGCGTGCGGCCGAGGATGCTCGATCAAAGCGAACTATCAATCGACTACGGTGCATCTGCCGCCCGCCCTCGACACGGGCAATCTCGACATCGTCACCGACGCGATGGTGCGCGCGGTTACCGTCGACGAAAACGGCAAGGCCACCGGCGTCAGCTATATCGACCGGAAAACTCGCGAGGAGCGCACGGTGAAGGCGCGCGTGGTGGTTCTGGCCGCGAGTTCTGCGGAGTCCGTGCGGATTCTGCTCAATTCCAAATCACCGCGTTTCCCGAATGGTCTCGCGAATTCGAGCGGCCTCGTCGGCAAATATATCATGGACACCGTCGGTGCGCGGCTGGGCGGGCAAATCCCGGCGCTGGAAAATCTGCCGGTGCACAATGAGGACGGCGCGGGTGGCGCACACGTCTATGTTCCCTGGTGGCTCTACAAAGAGCAGCACGCCGGAAAGCTCGGTTTTGCCCGCGGTTACCACATCGAATTTGAATCAGGCCGACGCATGCCCGGGATGGGCTCTACCAGTGGCCTCGAGGGCGTAAATGGCGGCGTCTACGGCCAGCAATTCAAGGCAGACGCGCGCCGCTATTATGGGTCCTTCATGGGCTTCGCCGGCCGGGGCGAGATGATTCCGAACGACGACTCATTCTGCGAACTTGATCCGACGGTGAAGGACAAGTGGGGCATCCCGGTGCTGCGTTTTCATTGGAAATGGTCCGAGCATGAGACCCGACAGGCGGCGCACATGCAAAAAACGTTCGGAGAAATCATTGAGTCGATGGGCGGCAAAGCAGGGAAACCGGAGGCCACGGGCGCGGCCGCGATTGAACCGGGCGGTAAGATCATCCACGAAGTCGGCGGGACGATCATGGGCACAGACCCAAAGAAATCCGTGACGAACCAGTGGTGTCAGACTTGGGAGGTGAAGAATCTCTTCGTGAACGATGGCGGAGCATTTTGCTCCAACGCGGATAAAAATCCCACCCTCACGATTATGGCGCTCGCGTGGCGTTCCAGCGATTACCTCCTCGAAGAAATGCGGAAAGGAAACCTTTGATATGAATTCCCCACAATCTGCAGACTCACGTCGCTTGGATCGTCGCTCGGCGATTAAGTGGATGCTCACCGCCACCGCTTCCGTTGCACTCATGGAACGTGCGAGCATGGCCGCAGAGGGCGCGCCGAAGGTCGGTGTCGGTTACGGCACTGATCCTGATTTAGTTAAAATTTACAAACCAGGCGACGTGTGGGCGCTGACGTTTACGGACCCCCAACGCCGGACCGCGACGGCGCTCTGCGACGCGATCATCCCAGCCGATGATAAGTCACCGGCAGCTTCGAAAGTCGGCGTGCCGGACTTCATCGACGAATGGATCAGTGCGCCGTATCCCGGTCACACCGACGACAAACGCACCGTGCTCGAAGGCCTCGCGTGGATTGATGAGGAGTCGCAAAAACGCTTTGGTAACAATTTTGCTGATCTCGTCCTCAAACAAAAGAACGCGATCTGCGACGACATTTGCGCGTTCGGAAAGGCGAAGCCTGAGTTCAAGAAAGCGGCGGGCTTCTTTCGTAAATTCCGCGACCTGACCGCAGGAGGATTTTATTCTACTCCCGAGGGGATGAAAGACATCGGCTATGTCGGCAACGTGCCGACCGTAAACTTCGCCGGCCCGACGCCGGAAGCGCTGAAGCATTTGGGGTTGGCTTAACCGGCCCCTGCGCTCGGCGTATTCCCGCGCCGAACTCGCTGGTCACCGCTTCGTCCACAACCGCAGCGAGGCGAGGAGGAAATCCTCGAGGGCGGCGGACTCGTTAAGATTGAGGCGGAGCAAACCGACGTTGTGCTCAATTTTTTCAATGGCGCCGATCATTGCTCGGCGGGCGACGTCGTCGCCGGCGCAGAGGCGGGGCAGGGCGTAGGCGCGGGTGGCTTGCTCAATTTCGGCAAAGAGGCGTGACCGCAGGCCGTTGGCGATACCGGTCTCGATCGCGACTTGCTCATCATCGGCGAGGTCGGGCGGGAGCTTTTCTTTTTGCTGCTTCCAGACTTCGTCGGTTGCGAAATCGAGCACGGCACCGAACCGGGCGACAAGACCGTAGACCGTGAAGATGTGGTCAGCGACGGCACGTTTATCAGACACCCCGGCGGAAAGGCGGCCGAGCCAAGCGCGGTAGTCTTCGAGCCAGGGCGTCCATCCGTCGGCGGCGAGGGGAATGCCGAGCGATGGAAAACGAAACTGGAGGACGCGACTGCGGATGGTGGGCAGCAGCGCGTAAGGCCGCGTCGTGAGCAGGAGGAGCGTGGTATTCGCGGGTGGTTCCTCGAGGGTTTTGAGGAAGACGTTGGCCGCCGCGGTGTTCATGCGATCCACCTCGTGGAGGATGGCGACTTTGCGCGGGGCGACGGCGGCGGATACTTGGACTTTGGCGATCAGTTCGCGGGTCGCGTCGGCGGATATCTGGCGCATCTTGCCTGCTGGCCGCAGGGCGAAACAATCGGGGTGCTGGTCCGGTGGGAAGTGGGCGGAGGCACCCTTGGCGTTTAATAAGCGGTCGGCGATCGCGAGGGCGATGGCGACGAGGACATCGGGGTCGTCACCGTGAAGCAGCAGACTGTGCGACAGGCGTTGGCGGGCGATGGCCTGTTCGATCACGAAGACGGCCGGAGTGCCGGCGAGGGTGGGGGGCCAAGGCGTGGCGGCGGTCATGCGGCGCTTCGAGTCTGCACGGGGGACATTAAAACGGGCGGCGAGGCGAAGGTCCTCGGGTCAGATCAAAGAACGGCCTTATTTGAGCCGCGCCTGAACCTCAGTCCAAATTTTTTTCTCGATCGACTCGGCGCTTTTGGTGCCGTCAATGACGAGAAAACGTTCGGGCATTCCCTGGGCGAGAACGAGGTAGCCCTCGCGGACTTTGGTATAGAAATCGAGATTTTCGCGTTCCATCCGATCGGGAAGATCGGAGGCGCGTTGCTTCAGGCGGGCGAGACTCACCTCAGTCGGAACGTCGATGACGACGGTGAGGTCGGGCATGACGTTCCCGACGGCGAAACGATTGATCCGCGCCACGGGATCGGCTGCGAGATTGCGGCCGATGCCTTGGTAGACGGTCGACGAATCGAGAAAGCGATCGCTGAGGACGATGGCACCACGCATGATCGCTGGGGCGATGACTTCACGCACGAGCTGGGCGCGGGCGGCTGTAAAGAGCAGCAACTCGGTCTCGGCGCACATCTCGTCGCCCTTGGAATTATGGACGATAATATTCCGAATCTGTTCACCGATCTCGGTGCCGCCTGGCTCACGAGTGGTGACGACCTCGCGTTGGGTCTTTTGAAAATGCGCGGCGAGGCGCGCAATTTGCGTGGATTTCCCGGAGCCCTCCGAGCCTTCGAATGAGATGAGTTTACCGGAGGTTTTATGTTTCAGAGGCATGCGGGAAGGTGATGATTTCAGCGCCAGTTAGTGAGGAACGTCTCCAGATCGGCCAACGACGGACTTTGGGCGGTGCGGACATAGTGACCGCTGGTGCAGACGCCGATTGCGAGGCACGCCTCGGGGGAAAGGCCGAGCAACTGGCCGGTGCTGAAACCCGCATTGAAGTGGTCGCCAGCACCGGTGGTGATGAGAGGTTTTGTTGTGTAGGGGCCGGGGACGCACCAGGTGCCATCGGCGGTCGCGCAGGCGGCGCACTCGCGCGGATGCACGACGACGGTGGTGAGCGCGAGTTTGGCGCGGATATCCGCGGCCATCTTGCGCAGGCTCGCCTCGTCCTCGCCGACCGCGTCAAAACCAAGCGCGACGTACACTTGTTGGGCCTCCTTGAGGTTGAGACCGAGGGTGACGCGGCCGAACCGCGCAAACTTCGCCATGGCAGCGAGCGCGGCGCGAAGATCTTCGACGGAGCGTTTCTCGGGATCGCAAAGATCAAAAAAGAAAATGCAGTCGTGAGCGGGCAACTTCGGGAGGACGCGCTCGACCAGTTCGACGAGAATGGCCGTCATGTTGGGAACCATCGTCCAGTTGATCAACGAGACGAGGTCTGCCGCGGCGAGTTCAGCCTGGAACGTGCTCTCGCCCATCACCGCGCAGATGCGGGCATAGGTGATGTCGTCGAGGCATTTCATCTGACCCAGCATGATCTTGCCGTCGGTGCACTCGACCGCCGTCGTGTGGGCAGCGTCGCAGATCGAAAACGTCCGCGCCTTTGCGGCGAGGTCGGCGAACACCGGGTGCACCTGCGGTTGGCCGAGTGCGCCAATGTACGTAACGCGGGCACCGGTCGCCAAGAGGGCGTTGGCCATGATCGGGCCATTGCCGCCGAGTTTGTCCATTCGGGGGAAGAGCTCTATATTAGTACTCTTGCCGGCTGCAGCGACAATGCGCTGACCAAATTCCGTCAGGGTGGAAATCGGTGAAAAATCCTCGCCCTGACCGCGGCGCAGACCGACGGGAGTGACGATGGTATCGACGAAGCCGTCAAAACCGACGACGGCGGACTTGGTGCCGAGGCGGGCGCGGTTGGCTTGGAGTTCTTGGAGGGCGCGGGGACGAAACATAAATGATGAATTAAGGTGAACAGGAGAAAATTGTGAGCAGGCGGCGGCAAACAGATTCGTGCGCGGCGGATTTTTTCGGGATGTTTTTCAGGAACGAAACGACGGGGATCAACAAGGCGGGAATTTCCGTTGAACGCGTCGCTCAAACCCGCCAACTGTTCACGCACTCACACCTATGCTCGCGTTGTTTACCTTTCCGCACGTTCTCGCTTCCGCCAACCTCATTGAGATTTTCGAACGCTGCGGCTTGGTCGACAAGCTCATCGTCGTCGGGCTGGCGCTCTTCAGTTTGATCGCCTGGACGATCATGTTTGGAAAGCACTTCGAGTTGAAGCGACTGCGCATGCTCAACCACCGCTTCGAGGCACACCTCCGCGATCAAAAGTCGCTGCTCGATCTGCCGGAGTCTTTTCGTAACCAACGCGTGATCCCCTATGCCGACCTGTTAGCCGATGCCGTGGAGAGCTATTGGCGGGCTGCGGCGATTACCAAGGAGCAGGGCATCGAGAATTCCCGCGCGCGACTGGAGCACGCTGAGAATGCCATTCAGCGCGCGATCGCACGGCAGACGCTGCGCTACGAATCGAGCATGATCTTCTTGGCCTCGATCGTGTCCGGTGCGCCCTTCATCGGTTTGCTCGGGACGGTCTGGGGCGTCATGGAAGCGTTCAGCGCGGTGGCGACCCAGCAGTCCGCGGGAATCCAGCAACTCGCGCCGGGCGTCTCCGGAGCGATGCTGGCAACGATCGCCGGTCTCGTGGTGGCGATCCCTTCGGTGTTCGGTTACAATTTCCTCCTCGGCAATACGCGCACGATGACCATCGAGATCGAAAACTACGCGAGTTCGCTCGCCGACCGGCTCGAACTTGAATCGAAGTAAGTCGACTTCTCTCCGACCCCGACACCATGGCCAGAAATTTTCGCCGTCCACGCTCCGCCCAGCCGATCGCGGACCTGAATGTCACGAACCTTATCGACCTTGGGTTCATGCTGCTGATCATTTTTATGGTGGTGGCGACCGTCTCGAAGCAGGAGCAATCGTTGCCGGTGAGCCTGCCGCTGGAATCTAAGAGCCTGCAGACGAAAGCGGACCCGACGGATAAATTTGAGACGATCACCATCAAGTCCGACGGCAGCCTGAGTCTGGGCAGCAAGTCGGTGACCGTGGCGCAACTCTCCCGCGAGTTGGCGACGTTCGCGAAACTCCCCAAACCGCCCGTTTTTCGCATCCGCGGCGATGCCAAGGCGGTTTTGCAGTATCTCGTCGTCGTGCTGGATGAGCTGAAGAAAAACGGCCTGTCGCGCATCATGATCGACACTCAGGTGTCGGGCTAAGAAACCGTCGCCTCGGCCGTCTTCGTTGCACTACCGCCCCGCACCATGAGCGACCGAATGCCCGCTGCCTTTGTGACTTCTGTGGTCCTCCACGGCCTCGTGGTTGCGGTGCTACTGCTGGCGGCGTATTCGAAGAGTTTCGAATCGAAACCGGCCACGAAAATCTTCGAATTGGTCGCAGGTGAAGGCGATAATTTTGCAGCGACGGAAGCGCCGGCACTGGGCTCACCGGGTGGAATCAAGCTCAGTGTACCCGCGCCGCCCGTGCCGCGGCCGGAGCCGGTGGCGCCCGAGGTGACGAAGCCCGAGCCCGTGCCAGAAAAGCCAATACCGACGCCGCCCGTACCCACGCCGCCAATACCGACGCCGCCCGTGCCGAAGCCGCCGATGCCGGTGGCACCTTCCGTTCCAAAACAGGAGCCAGTAAAATCGCCGACCGAGCCGAAGCCGACGACCTCCAAAACCAAGACCATGGCCGAGCAGATGCGCTGGGAGGCGATCCGGAGCGAATCAAAAATCAAAACGCAGATCGCGCGGGATAAAGCCGCTGAGAAAAAACGGCTCGAGCAAGAGGCCAAGGCCGCCAAGGCTGCGGCTGCGAGCGCGCCTCGCGTGGACGTCGAGGGCATCGTCAAGGGGGTTCAGGGTGGTTCAACGGCGAACAAAGAAGGCGGGGCAGGCGGCAAGGCGCTCGTGCGCAGCGACGGTCCGGTGATGGAAGCCTATTTCGGGATGCTGCGTGATCGTTTGTTGAAGGCGTTGGACAAGCCGCCGGGGCTGAGTGACACGCTGGTGGCTGAGGCTGAGTTTCGCATTGGTGCTGACGGCTCCATCCGCGGAGCGAAAATTATCAGTCCCTCTGGCAGCGCGGAATTTGATCGGGCCGTGCTGGAAGCCTATTCGCGGGTGCGGATGCCGGCGCGCCCGGACGGCAAAAGTTCGGTGCAGACCGCGCGTTTTCGAACTAAGGATTTGGATGGAGGCTGAAAAAATCCTTGCATTCGTGCGCGGAACTTTGATTTTCCTGACCTCCCGTTCAGCGGGAATGGGCTCTTAGCTCAGTTGGTAGAGCGCCTCAATGGCATTGAGGAGGTCAACGGTTCGATCCCGTTAGGGTCCACCATTTTGAAGGCCGCTGTAAAAGGCGGCCTTCTTGTTTTGCTAAGATTGCAGCGCGGGCGGCGGTTCGACGGGTAGGGGGGGGACGGTGCAGTTCCGCGCCAGAACCATTCGCCAGTGGGCGTCGTCGATCTCGCGGCGCTTGACCGCCCGGTATTCCGATTCTCCGGCGACGAAGATAAACGAGAAGAGTACGGCGAGCATGTAAAACGGCTCGGTGGCTAAGTTTAAGGCAGGCGCGGCGAGGGCCCCGACAACGCCGAGGCCGGCGAGCACCTTGCCCACGGTTGCCGCCCAGAACGTGGCGCGCAAATACGGCAGGCGCGTGGCCAGCAGCGCCCGGAGAATCCGGCCTCCGTCCATCGGGAACGCCGGCAGGAGATTAAAGCAGCCCATCACCAGATTCGCGATGAAGACCTGCTCCATTAAGCCGTCCAGGGAATGCTGTGCCACGCTGTCACCGCCGCTGCCCAGCGGCAGAAACCACAAAACGCCCACGATGACAAAGTTCACCGCGGGTCCGGCGATGGTCATGAGAAACTCGCGCATGGGTTGGCGTGGGATGTCCTCGAATTCCGCCATCCCGCCGATGGGCATCAGGAGAATGCGCCGCACGCCAATGCCGA
>Ga0209550_10000142_pt1 | contig 58988 bp, 47 predicted proteins | sample LauGreSuBDMM15SN_2_FD_187567 | JGI IMG/M metagenome (GOLD analysis project Ga0209550, IMG submission 187567) | Freshwater lake microbial communities from Lake Michigan, USA - Su13.BD.MM15.SN (SPAdes) (version 5) | ecosystem: Environmental > Aquatic > Freshwater > Lake | place: Lake Michigan... | reverse complement strand
TGGGTGGAGACGCCCAACACCTTGGGGATGGCGCTGCACGCCAACGGCGGGCGCTTCACCAGCAAACCCTATGTGGCCAGCGGCCTGTACATCAGCCGCATGAGCAACTACTGCAAAGGCTGCCGCTACCAACCCGAGCAACGCAGCGGCCCGGATGCCTGCCCCATGACCACGCTGTACTGGGATTTTTTGATCCGGCACGAAAAAGACTTTTCAGGCAACCCGCGGACCGCGCTGATGGTCAAGCATGTGAGCAAGATGCGCGTGGAGGACAAGGCGCAGATCCAAGTGCAGGCGGACGCGAATCGGGATGGTTTGGATCAGTTGTGAATGACTTTTACAAGCCCTGCGTTGGCACCGGGGTCTGTCGGGTTACAACACACCCCAGTTCAACAACTTGTTGTCTGCCGACAATTCAAGCCCGTTTTGTGCGTATGCTTGGCACAAATCATGACCCATCCGCTGAAAAAAATAGGTTTTCATGCCAATGGCAAGCCCCGAGCATGGCTGACATCGCTGGTATTTGACGCCCAATTGAGGCCCCGCCCCGTGTTCAAACCATGGATTTGGCCGCATGCAGGAGACATTCACCCAGCTTTTCGTGGGTGGCTGCGTCAGGCCTTGCAAAACCCCGCGCCTTCCTCCTCAAACGATTGGCCCTTGCGTCGCCAACGCATCGTTGATCAAAAAAACTTGGGATGTGCACGCACCCTGCACATCGTGTGCACACGCGCCACCACTTTTGTGGGACATGCCTTGCAGACCCATGCGAGCGCTTGGGGTTTTGCGGTGTACATCGACCATGAGATGCCCGAGGCTTTTCCCGAAGACTTGTACCTGGTCATCTGTCCTCAAATGTTTTCGCATTTGCCGCCACGCGAAAAACGCATCGTTTTTCAAATGGAGCAATCGGTCCATCCCCGGTGGTTCACCCCTGAGTACCTGAACATCCTTTACAACTCGGTGGCGGTTTTTGATTACTCGGCGCAAAACATCCAGTTTTTGATCGAACAAGGCCTACCCGCCGACATGGTTTTTCATGTGCCCTTGTCCCCGGTGCACAACTACCCTGGCACTGAATTTTCAAGCGGCGTCACCGACTCCGACAGCGCGCACGCGTGCGATGTGCTGTTTTATGGCGATTTGAAAAACAAAAGAAGACGGGCTTTTCTCAAGGCGCTGAGCGAACACTTTGACGTGCGGGCGGAGCGCAGCTTGTATGGCCACGACTTGTGGCGTGCCATGGCGCAGGCCAAAGTGGTGGTCAACATCCACTATTACGACAACGCCTTGCTGGAAAGTACGCGCATTTGTGAATGCCTGTCTTTGGGCGCGCGTGTCATTTCTGAAGCCGCCACCGATCAAGGCCAACATGCCGATTGGGAAGATCTGGTGGTGTTCACCCCGATCAACGATACCCAAGCCATGGTGCAGGCCATCCACCAATGCTTGCGACAAACGCCCCTTGCTGCAACCGCTTTGTCAGACCGTGCGTTCCGCTTGGGCCCCTCGATGGAAGCAGCATTTCGGACTTTGAATTTGCTGGTTCACCGATAAAGCATGACTGTGGGCCAAACTGAGCTTCACGCGTCAGGGCCACCCTGGAGCACCCCACATTCATCTCCACCTGCAGCCATCATTTACGCCGACTGATCTGCTTGAGCACATGCTCATGGGGGACAAGGCACAGATCGGGGAGCAAGCTGGGGCCGTGCGGGCGGGATTGGACAAGGTTTGAAGAAGATCTGGACCCAAGACGAGTTTTATAAGAAAATTACAAATGTTATAGAATTTCAATAACTTGGCTAATATACTTATCAATGAGTCCGATCACCAACCCTTACAACCCCGGCGCAGGCACGCCCCCGCCTGAGCTGGCCGGTCGAGATGAACTGCGCGAAAAGGTCAGGATCTGCATAGAGCGACTGCGCATCGGCAATTCAGCGAAAAGTCTGATTTTGGTGGGTTTGCGAGGGGTTGGAAAAACAGTTTTGTTGGACCGCATGCGCTCGGACGCAGAGGGCACAGGCATACAGACTTTGCGCATTGAAGCACCCGAAAACAAATCTTTGCCAGCGATGCTGGCACCCGAATTGCGCAAGGCCCTCTTGCGCATGAGCACCATCGAGTCCGCCAAAGAAGTTTCACAAAGAGCCCTGCGTGCACTGGCGGGTTTTGCCAAAGGTCTAAAGATCAAATTTGCCGACATCGAAGTGGGCTTTGACTACGAGCCTGAGCCCGGTCTGGCCGATAACGGCGAACTGGAGTCCGACTTGACTGCGCTGTTGGTTCAAACCGGAGAAGCGGCCAAGGCAGCAGGCACCGTGATGGTCATGTTCATCGACGAGCTTCAGTATGTCAAAGAAAGTCAGTTTGCGGCCCTGATCGCTGCGCTGCACCGCTGCGCGCACTTGCGTTTGCCCATCACTTTGGTGGGGGCTGGCCTGCCACAGTTGCTGGCCCTGGCCGGTGAGGCCAAGTCGTATTCAGAGCGCCTGTTCGAATACCCGCAAGTCGACAAACTCAATACAAGTGCCGCAATGGATGCCTTGCGCAAACCCGCACAACAACTGGGCGTGAACTACACCGACGATGCAGCCTTGGACATTGTGGAAAAAACCCAAGGCTATCCTTATTTTTTGCAGGAGTGGGGCAAACACACTTGGGATGTGGCCACCACCAGTCCGATCACTTTGGATGTCGTGAAGACCGCAACGCAACTGACCATCGCCGGACTTGATGAAAGTTTCTTTAAGGTGCGGCTGGAACGAACCACACCCAGTGAACGCCGGTATCTGCGTGCCATGGCAGACTTGGGTCCTGGGCCACACCGCTCCGGGGACATCGCCAATCAGTTGCTGAAAACGGTCAGCACGCAAGCGCCCGTTCGCTCCAGCCTGATCCGCAAAGGCATCGTCTGGAGCCCCACCCACGGCGACACGGCCTTCACGGCCCCCTTGTTTCACGAATACCTGCTGCGCACCGTACCCACCAATTCATAGCGGCACACCAACCCGTCATTTGCGCCGACTGATCTGCTGGAGCACATGCTGCTTGAAGGCCAGCGCCAGCGGTGACAGCTTTTTTCCCGCCGGGTAAACGATGTGCCAGGCCGAGGGCAGGGGAAAGCCCTGCACGTCAATCACACTCACGCCGTTTTCTTTTTGATGGCCATGCAGGGCATGGCGCGAGACCACGCCCACGCCCAGGCCGCCCGCTACGGACTCCTTGATCGCCTCGTTGCTGCCCAACTCCAGCCGCACATCGGGGCGAAACTTCATTTGCCGGAAAAACTGGTCTCCCGCCATGCGCGTGCCCGATCCTTTTTCGCGGAAGATGAAGCGGCGCTGTGCCAACTCTTGCAAAGGCACAGCGTTGCGCTTGGCCAGCGGGTCCGAGGTGGGCCCGATCACCACGATCGGGTTGGGCATGAAGGCCTCGTCGCCCAAGTCCATGTCTTTGGGCGGCATGGACATGATGTACAGGTCATCGAGGTTGTCACGCAAGCGCTGCACCACGCCATCGCGGTTCAGGATTTCCAGTGACACGTCAATGGCGGGGTGGCGCTTGCAAAAGCTGCCAATCAGGTGCGGCATGAAGTACTTGGCGGTGCTGACCACCGCCACGCGCAACTTGCCGCGCGACAAACCCTTGGCCGCGTCCACGTTTTGTTCAAACGCATCCCAGGTATGGGCGACGGCGCGGGCAGTTTTCGCCAGCTCTTGGCCCATCTCGGTCAGGTAAAGCTTTTTACCCACCAACTCGTACAGCGGCAGGCCCACGGCCACTGCCATGTCCTTGAGCTGCATCGAGGCGGTGGGCTGGGTGACATGCATCACTTTGGCTGCGGCGCTGACGCTGCCGGTTTCGGCCAAAGCCAGAAAAAGGCGCAATTGTCTGAAGCTGATGTTCATAGATTTTTATCTATAGTCGATGGCGTAAGAATCGATTTTACAAGCATCCCGTCTGTTTCTATGATCGGCGCAAGGAATACATGCATGCAAAATCTGATCGACCCCGCCATCCTCTTTTTCATCTTCGGCGTGCTGGCGGGCACCGTCAAATCCAACCTCGAAATCCCGCCCGCCATCTCCCGCTTTCTCTCGCTCTACCTGTTGATGGCTCTGGGCCTCAAAGGCGGCTTTGCGCTGTCGCAATCGGGCCTGACGGCCAGCGTGGGCATCAGCTTGGCCGCTGCGGTGGCGCTGGCCATCGTCATCCCGCTCATCGGTTACGCCGTGCTGCGGCGCTTTGTGTCCGGCTTTGACGCGGCCGCTGTGGCGGCCACTTATGGCTCGGTGAGCGCCGTAACCTTTGTCACGGCGGTGCAGACGCTGGAGAACCAGGGCGTGCCTTATGGCGGGCACATGGCTGCGGCCATGGCCTTGATGGAGTCGCCCGCCATCATCCTGGCCGTGGTGTTGGCCAATTCGCTGCGGCAAAAGCAGGCCTCGGGTGTGGTGTCGCAAGGGGGCGGTGCCGCAGCATTGGCAGGTACTGCTGAGCCTCATGGTGCGTCGGTGGGCAAAATCTTGCACGAGTCCTTCACCGATGGCGCGCAGTTGCTGCTGCTGGGAGCCATGGTGATCGGCCTGATCACCGGCGAGGCAGGCCAAGAGGCGATGGCCCCCTTCTCGGTGGACCTCTTCAAGGGCATGTTGGCCTTTTTCCTGCTCGACATGGGCTTGATGGCTGCGCGCAACCTGCCGCAGGTCAAAGGCCAAACGCCCGTGCTGATCGCCTATGCCGTGCTCGGCCCCATCGTGCATGCGGCACTGGCCTTGGGCGTGGCCGTCGTCTTGAAACTGAGCGCAGGCGATGGGGCCTTGCTCATGGTGTTGGCCGCGAGCGCCTCTTACATTGCCGTGCCCGCCGTGTTGCGCACCGCCTTGCCCGAAGCCAAGCCTGCGCTGTATTTCGGCCTGAGTTTGGGGCTGACCTTTCCGCTGAACATCGTGCTCGGCATCCCGGTCTATTTGGGGGTGGCGCAGGCGGTGTTGCAGTGACCGCCTAGACCGAACGCATCAACCCACCATCAATGCGCAGGCTCTGGCCCGTGATGTAGGCCGCTGCATCCGATGCCAAGAAGGCGATGGTGGCGGCCACTTCTTCGCTGGTGCCATAGCGCTGCATGGGCACACTTTGGCGGCGCTGCTCTTGGGCGGGCAGGCTGTCGATCCAGCCGGGAAGCACATTGTTCATGCGCACCTGGTGCACCGCGTGTTCGTCGGTAAAGAGCTTGGTGAAAGCGGTCAAGCCCGCGCGTGCCACAGCAGAAGTCGGGAACATCGCACTGGGCTCGACCACCCAGGCGGTGGAGATGTTAACGATGGACCCCGATTTTTGCTGGACCATGATGGGCGCCACCAGACGCACGGCACGCACCACGTTCATGAAATACATGTCGAGCCCCAAGTGCCATTGCGCATCGGTCAACGCCAGCAACGGGCCTTTGGGGCCGTGGCCTGCGCTGTTGACCAGCACGTCGATGCGGCCCCAGCGCGCCATGGTTTGGTCAACCAGCTTTTGCAGATCTTCGCTCGACTGGTTCGAGCCGGTCAGCCCCAAGCCGCCCAACTCACGGCCCAGCGCCTCGCCCTTGCCGGACGAAGACATGACGGCCACCTGAAAGCCATCTTGCGCCAGCTTGCGGGCCGCAGCTGCCCCCATGCCACTGCCGCCGCCCACCACCACCGCCACTTTGTTGCTCATGCTTTGCTCCTAGTTTGTGTCAGTTTCCTCAACATCTTGCCAGACCACTGGCCCAAGTCATCCAGGTAGGTGAAGACGACCGGGATCACCAGCAAGCTGAGCACGGTGCTGGTGAGCAGGCCGCCGATCACAGCAACGGCCATCGGCGAGCGGAAACTCGAATCGGCAGCACCCCAGCCCACCGCAATGGGCAGCATGCCCGCGCCCATGGCAATCGTCGTCATGACGATCGGGCGGGCGCGCTTGTGGCAGGCGTCCAGCATCGCATCCCAGCGGCTCATGCCAGGCACAGCGGGGTGATCGCCCTCAGCGGGTTTGCCGCGCCGCGCCTCAATCGCGTACTCCACCAGCAAGATCGAGTTTTTGGTGGCGATGCCCATGAGCATGATCAGGCCAATGAGCGAGGGCATGGAGAAGCTTTTATCGGCGATCAGCAAGCCCACAAAAGCGCCACCCAAAGACAGCGGCAACGCCGCCAAAATCGTGACGGGATGCAAGAAACCTTTGAACAGCAACACCAGCACGATGTAAATGCACAACACACCAATGGTCATGGCCAAGCCAAAGCTGGCAAAGAGTTCACCCATGACTTCGGCGTCGCCCACTTCCACCACCTTGACGCCCGGCGGGAGGCTTTGCAGCGCGGGCAGTTGTTGCACCGCTTGCGTCACGTCGCCCAGCGGCATGCCCGACAGCTCAATCTCGAAGTTGATGTTGCGCTGGCGGTCGTAACGGTCGATCACCGCCGGGCCGCCCGCTACCTCAATGCTGGCCACTTGGCCCAACATGACGGGGCCACGGCTGCCGGGCACCATCACGCGCTCGAGAGTGGCCAAGTCGTGCCGAGACTCGTCGCCCAATTTCACGACGATGGGCACTTGGCGTTCGGACAAATTGAGCTTGGGCAAGGCCTGGTCATAGTCGCCCAACGTGGCCACGCGCAAGGTGTCGCTGATGGCGGCGCTGGTCACGCCCAGGTCGGCGGCCTTGGCAAAGTCGGGGCGCACCGCGATCTCGGGGCGCACCAGGCTGGCGGTGGACGCAATCGACCCCAGACCTTGGATGGTGCGCAAGTCGCGCTCCACCGCCATGGCCGCGGTTTGCAGGGCCTGCGGGTCTTCGCCGGTCAGCACCAGCACGTATTTCTCACCCGAGCCGCCCAAGCCCACCTTGGTGCGCACACCGGGCAAGGGCTGCAAAGCGGTGCGGATGTCGTTTTCAATCACTTGTTTGCGCGGGCGTGTGCCACGTTCGGTCAGCTGGATGGTGAGCGTGGCTTTGCGCACTTCAGCTGCGCCGCCACCGGCAAACGGATCAGAGCCCGCACTGCCGCCGCCAATCGTGGTGTAGACGCTTTTCACCTCGCTCACCGTCATGAGCAGCTTGCGGGCGTGTTCGGCACTGGCTTGCGTTTGCGCCAGTGTGGAGCCGGGTGGCAGCTCCACATAGACCTGCGTTTGCGAGTTGTCGTCGGGCGGAATGAAGCCCTTGGGCAGCAGCGGCACCAGCATGATGGAGCCGATGAAAAACAGCGTGGCCAAGACCATGGTGACCAGGCGATGCCGCATGCACCAAGTGGCCCAGACCATGTAGCGCTTGAGCCAACCCGGCTCGTGCGCAGCGGTGACGATGGGTTTGAGGATGTAGGCCGCCATCATGGGCGTGAGCACCCGCGCCACCACCAGCGAGGCGAACACCGCCAGCGACGCCGTCCAACCAAACTGTTTGAAAAACTTGCCTGGAATGCCGCTCATGAAAGCCGTGGGCAAAAACACCGCGATCAGGGTAAAGGTGGTGGCGATCACGGCCAAGCCAATCTCGTCGGCCGCTTCCATGGCCGCTTGGTAAGGCGACTTGCCCATGCGCAAATGGCGCACGATGTTTTCCACCTCGACAATCGCGTCGTCCACCAGCACGCCAATCACCAAAGACAGCGCCAACAAAGTCACCACGTTGATGGAAAAGCCCAGATACGCCATGCCAATAAAAGCCGGGATGACCGACAGCGGCAGCGCCACGGCAGACACAAACGTGGCCCGCCAGTCGCGCAAAAACAGCCACACCACCAGCACCGCCAAAATCGCGCCCTCGTACAGCAGCAGCAAAGAGCCCTCGTATTCCTCTTCCACTGGGGTCACAAAGTCAAAGGCTTCGGTGATCTCGATGTCGGGATTTTGCAATCGGTAATCGGCCAGCGCTTGGCGTACCAAACGGCCCACGGCCACTTCGCTCTCGCCCTTGCTGCGCACCACCTCAAAGCCCACCACAGGCTTGCCATCGAGTGCAGCGGCAGAACGGGTATCGGCCAGCGTGTCGCTCACCGTGGCCACTTGGTCCAGTCGCACACGGCCCCCACGCAATGTGGCCAGCTCGATCTGGCCCACCTCTTGCGCCGTTTTGACGGTGGCCAGCGTGCGCACGGGCTGCTCGCCCACGCCCAGCGCCATGCGTCCGCCCGATCCTTCTTGCTGCACCTGCTTGAGCTGGCGCGAGACCTCGGCCGCCGTGATGCCCAGCGACTGCAAGCGGTTCACGTCCAGCGCCACGCGCACCTCGCGCGTCACGCCGCCAACGCGGTTGACGGCGCCCACACCGCGCAGCGACAAGAGCTTGCGGGTGATCTCTTTGTCGACCAACCAGGACAAGGCCTCGTCGTCCATGCGCGGCGAGCGCACGGTGTAGGCCAACACGGGGGTGCCCGCCAAGTTGAGCTTTTGCACCACCGGGTCGCGCAGGTCACCGGGCAAATCGGCCCGCACGCCTTGAATGGCCGAGCGCACATCGTCCACGGCCTCCTGGCTGGGCTTTTCCATGCGGAACTCGGCCGTGATCGACACCACGCCGTCTTGCACCTTGGTGGTGATGTGCTTCAAGCCCTGCAGAGGGGCCAGCGCGTTTTCAAGCTTGCGGGCCACATCGGTTTCGAGCTGCGAGGGCGCCACACCGGGCAGGCTGGCGATCACCGAGATGGTGGGCACATCCAGATCGGGAAAGTTTTGCACCTTCATGGACCCAAAGGCGATGAAGCCTGCCACCGTCAGCAGCACAAACAGCATGACGGCGGGTATGGGGTTGCGGATCGACCAGGAAGAGACGTTGATCATGGCGTCCCTTTACTTGTTGGCGGGGGCAGCGGGAGCAGTTTGAACGGCGGGTGCGTCGACCACACGCACCGTGTCACCGTGGTTCAAAAACGCGCCGCCGCTGGCCACCACGCGGGCATCGGCCTTCAGGCCGCTGCTCACCTCCACGCGATCGCCGTTTTGACGTCCGGTTTGCACCTTGATCTGGCTGACTTTTTGGTCGGCACCCACGCTGTAAACGTAACTGAAGCCATCGCGCACCACCACCGCCGTTTGCGGCACGGTGAGCGCCTGGCTTTGGCCCAGCGCGATCTCGCCTTGGGCGTACATGCCTGCGCGGGCGCTGCCGGTGGCAGCGGGCAAGTCCACGTACACGATGGCGTTGCGGGTTTGTGCATCCACCGAGGGCGCGACCATGCGCACCTTGCCTTGCAGCTGCTGGCCGCTGGCGGCCTTCACTTGCACCAGCGCGCCCACCTGGATGCGGCCCATCTCGGCGGCCGTCACTTCAGCACGCCACTCGATGCGGCCCTGCCGAATCAGGCGAAACAACTCGGTGCCCGCACCCACCACGCTGCCCACCGTGGCCTGTCGGACTGAGATCACACCCGCATCGGGCGCACGCACCTGGGTTTGCGTCAGGCGCACGGTTTGCAGCTGCACCATGGCACGCGCCGACTGCACACGCGCCTGCGCCGACGCATCGGCGGCCAAGGTCTGGCTCAGTTGCGCGTTGCTGAAAAAGCCCTGCTGCTGCAAGCTGCGGGCGCGGTCGGATTGGGCTTTGGCTTCTTGCGCACTGGCCGTGGCTTCGGCCAAGGCCGCTTCGGCCTGCGCCACCTCGGCGCGCAGGGTGTCTGCCTGCAAGACCGCCAACACATCGCCTCGCTGCACCCGGTCACCCACATTGACGCGAACTTCAGTGATCTTCAGGCCATGGGCTTCCGCGCCGATGATGGCTTCTTGCCAGGCAGCCAGGTTGCCGTTGGCGCTGATTTTTTGAGCCATGCTCGACGTTTGGGGCGTGACCACGGTGACGGTCAGACTGGGTTTGGCGGGCGCAGGCGCTTTGCCTTTTTCATCAGCAGCCCAAGCGGCACCCCAAACACCCCCCAACAAACAGACCATCCACACAGTTTTTTTCATGATTGACTCACAGACTCAAGATGGGCGCGAGTTTATCGGGGAGCACAAATCCAACAGCATCAAAGCCCAATGTCCAGCAACGAACATCTTTCAACCTGCTAGGTCTCATTTGTAGTTGACCGCTCATCGGTTCCGTCCACGACAGTTGGCACTGCAAAGCACTTGACCCCATAGACGCTGCGTTAACAAACTTGCTCTTCGCTTTGCGTGAGCGGTTCCTTATTGGCATTGCATGGGTTTGTGATAAACATCCAACGCATCTTTTTTATGTATATTTTTTTATTCACAAAAGTTGTTAATTGATGTTTAATTGATGAAATTTATCTTCTCTCACCAAGGAGCCTTGACATGACGCGACCGAAACTGCCTCGTACCCGCTGTTTTTGGCTGCTTTCATGCTTACCAAGCATTTCAGCAATCGCTCAAACACTTACAGGAACGACCTATCCACCAGTGCAGGTGGTGGACTCGCCGTTGGAGTACCGGCAGTTTGACAAGGTGGAGATCACAGGGTCTTCGATCATCGCCAAAGAAGCCAAAGAAGACCTGCCGGTGCAAGTGATTTCGCGTCAAGAAATCGAGCGCAGTGGTGCCACCAATCTGCCGCAATTGCTTCAAAAGTTACCCGGCATGTTCAACTTTTTTGAACTTGGAGCCATGACCGGCACCACTTTTGGCGGACCGGAGACAGCTGCCGTCCATGGCAATCAAAACGGAACTCTCGTTTTGCTCAATGGGCGTCGACTACCCTTTTATGGCAGCCAAACCGTCTTTGGAGAACACGCCACCGTTGATTTGAATTTGGTGCCCTTATCAGCCATAGAACGGGTGGACGTATTGACGGATGGTGCGTCAAGCCGATACGGCTCTGACGCTGTTGCTGGCGTGATCAACATCATCACTAAGGAAAACACCAAAGGCTTTTCTGTGAGTACCGAGTACACCCGTCCTGAAGGCGGCGTGGCGCAGGGCAAGTTATTCAACATAGCGTGGGGCACAGGCAAGCTTCAGAGTGATGGGTATCGGTTTCAGGCGCACTTCTCAGTGGACAAACAAGATGAACTGCTCGCTGGAGATCGAGAGAGCTCTCACAACGGCGCAGTTCAATTCAACATCAATGGCCAAAATTGGTGGGGGGTCAGAAATGGTCGAGTGACCCAAAGCGGATGGCCTGCCAGCGTCCAGACGCAGACGGGGGTGGTTCACCCTGAACTTCAAAATACTGGGCAATGCCCAAACAACTGGTACACATCGACCAATGGGGCATCGACTGCCTGCTGGCGAAATGGTCAACGCCTACTTACCCTGTATCCCGCAACTGAGAAAAAGTTACTTTTTGTGGACGGTGAAGTCTTGCTCAACGCCAACTGGACAGGACTCGCTCAAGTCATTGCCGGACAAGTCGAGCAACGCAGTGTGCCTATAGATTCCATCCCCCTCTTGTATGACTTGGGTAACGGCACCAAGGCCGTGATGGATACATCTCCGATTGGCCCCGTCACGCAACGCTATACCAACAACAACTACCAAATGACCGGGGGCCTCAAAGGTCAATGGGAGGCATGGGATGTCAGAGTGAACGCCTCGACAGGCAAACACCGGGTTTCACGTTCCTACATTGACGGACGCGTTGCAGGCGTTGACCGCCCTGCATTTGCAGCTATCGCTGGTGCCAACGAGGCGTGGCGCAACGAAAGCCAATATTTGTCAGCGCTTGTGCTCAATCAACTCTCAGCTTTGAAAACAAATCTGCTGACGGACGAGGGGCAAACTCAACTCACAGCTGTTGATACTTTGGCCTCCAAAGAAATAGGCTCAACGGACAACGGCCCCATATTGCTGGGTTTGGGATTGAACTGGCGCAATGAAGCCGTCGACTTCACCTCATTCCTGCCCTCTACGCCCAGCTTTAAAGGCACACGTCGAAATTGGGCCACACACGCTGAATTGCAATCTCCCATCACAGAAAACCAGCACGTCACCATCGCCTTGCGACATGACCAATATTCAGATTTTGGAGGTGTACAAACTGGCAAGTTAGGCTGGCAATGGAAGCCTCATACAGCCTTCATGGTGCGCAGCTCTGTGGGAACCGGATTCAGAGCGCCAACGCTGGGTCAAATGACAAACGTCATCACCAACACATGGAATACAACAGACCTGCGAACAGGCACGCCGATGGAGGTGCGAAATGGGGGCAATCCCAATTTAAAGCCTGATCAATCCACACAAGCCACACTGGGTTTTCGCTGGGAGCCAACTGCACGCTGGTCTATGGGGGCAGATTTTTGGCAATTACAAATCCGCGATACCTTTGGCACTTTGACTGAAGAACAAGTTTTGTCATCCCCTGAACTTCGCAACAAATATGTTTCTGTTGTCGGCAATACAACTTACCTTAGCCTGATCAATCGCAACCTGGGGCGTTCGGAAAGACGCGGCATTGACTACGACGCTCAATGGCGGCAGCCCACTGATTTTGGACGTCTACGCTTGTCATTGCGAGGAGCTTGGAATCTGCAAGCTCAAAAGCAAGCTTCTGAAGGATCTACTTTCGAGTCAGAGTTGGGGCGATTTGCCAGCAATACGCAAAGTATGACCCCCAAACATCAGTTGGCTTTATCTGCAAACCTAGAACAATCTGCGTTTAATGTTGTGACCACACTTAACTATCGCTCAGGTTTTGAAAATACGATGCTGCTCACGCAAAGCATAGGCGGTAACACGTCAACATTCACAAGCCAAGTCGCAGGATTTTGGACGCTGGATGTTACAGGACGATGGCAAGCATCCAAAGCTTGGAATTTGGCTGCGGGAATACAAAATTTGACAGACCGCAATCCATCCATCGTGCTGAACAGCTACTCCTATTTCACTGGCGTCGACACCCGTTATGCCAATTACTACGGCCGCACCCTCAAACTCAAAGCCGAATACAAGTTTTGAGCCATTTACCGGGTTGTGGGAAGGGCTCCGGCGAAAGCTCCATGTCGGTGCTAAAGCCACCGACATACGGATAACGGCCGTGGACGGCCATGAAATTCAACCCATGACTTCGCACCACAGGGCCAGGATGGCGGCTTGTTCGCGTGTCAGGACGCTGGGGTCCACCTGCGTGGGCTCTTCGTTCAGGCGCGCCCGGTGTTGCAGGCGACGCATCTCGCGATAGGCATTGGCCGCTGCTTGGCCTTGTCCCATGGGCAGCAAACCCGCCACTTCGGCGCGGATCAGCAAAGCGATGTTGCCCACGTTGTCGGCCAGCTCGGGATGCGCGGCCGTGTGCAAAAGCACCAAATATTGCACCGCAAACTCGGCGTCCACCATGCCGCCGGGGCTGTGCTTCACATCGAAGTGGTCGGCTTTGACCGGGTGGCCCTGGCGCACGCGTTCGCGCATGGCCACGATCTCGGCTTTGAGGCTGACCGCATCGCGCGGGGCGCTGATGACGGCGTGGCGCACGGCATCAAAGCGGGGGGCCAAGCTGGACCAGCCCATGACAAAACGAGCGCGCGTCATGGCCTGGTGCTCCCAGGTCCAGGCGGTGTTGCTGCCGCGTTGTTGCTGGTAGTCAGCGTAGGCCTCAAAGCGGGTGACCAGCAGACCCGAGTTGCCGTTGGGGCGCAGGGCGGTGTCGATTTCGTACACATCACCTTCGGCGGTTTTGACCGTCATCCAGTTGATCATTTTGCGCACGTAAGCGGCGTAGATTTCCTGGGCGCGTTCATCTTCGTCGTCGTACACAAACACAATGTCCAGGTCGCTGCCGTAGCCCAGTTCTTTGCCGCCCAATTTGCCGTAGCCGATGGTGGCCATGGCCGGTTCGTCGCGGTGGCGGGTTTTGAGGCGGTCCCAGCACCAGCGAGCGGTCACGCGCAGCACGGCGTCGGCCAGGGCGCTCAGGTCGTCGGCCACTTGCTCGACCGTGAGCACGCCCTCCACATCACGGGCCAGCGTGCGGAACTGCTCGGCGTGGTGGGCGCGGCGCAGCAGGTTCATCAGGCTTTCTTCGTCGTCTTCGCCCGTGCGCTGCAGGGCGGCCCGTCGCGCTTGCAGCTCAGCTTCAAACTCGGCAGCGTCAAAGCGGGCATCAAACAAGTTGCCCCCAGCCAGCTCGTCGATCACGCCCGGGTGCTGCAACAAATACCGCGCTGGCCACTTGGCCGCACCCAGCAGACGGAGCAGGCGTTCATACACCGAGGGTCGCTCCAGCATCAGGGCCAAATAGCTTTCGCGGCGCAGCAGGGGTTCGATCCAGTCGGCCATGCGCAGCACCGCCACTTCGCTGATGCGGCCTTCGTTCAGCCACTGGGCGGTGCGCTGCAGCAGGCGCATGAGCCGCCCGCGGGCGTCGTCACGCAGGGCCAGCACGCGCGGGTTGTCGGTCCACTGCGCCAGGCGCTCACGTACTCGCCCTTTGAAGTCAGTCAGCACCGCATCGAGTTCGGCATGTTCGCGGCCATTGCCGTTCTTGCCGCTTTTACCGTTGCATGTTTTGCAGTCACGGTCACCGCCGAGCAAGGTGTCGAACTCTTGCGCCACCACTTCGCGATGACCGTCCAGCGCACTTAAAAATGCGCCGGTGCTGGCATGCCCGAGCGTCTGCGCGATCCAGGCCAAATCATCGTCGCGGGTCGGCAACACATGGGTTTGCTGGTCGTCCAAGTACTGGATGCGGTGCTCTACCTGACGCAAGAACACATAAGCTGCGCTCAGGGCATCGGCCATGGCCTGCGGCATGAGCCCGGCTTTGGCCACACGCTGCAAAGCGTCCAAGGTAGGGCGGGTGCGCATTTCAGGGAACTGCCCTCCGCGCACCACTTGGAGCAGTTGCACGGTGAACTCGATCTCGCGGATGCCGCCGCGTGACAGCTTCACATCATTGGCACGCTCCGGATGGCCTGCGCTGCGTTTGGCTGCATGGTCACGGATTTGCTGGTGCAGCGTGCGCAGCGACTCGAACACGTTGTAATCGAGGTAACGGCGGAACACAAACGGCAGCACCACCGCTCTCAGCGCCTGGGCCGAGCCGTTGACCATGGCACTGCGGGGCGCGACCACGCGGCTTTTCATCCAGGCAAAGCGTTCCCACTCGCGGCCTTGCACCAACAAATATTCTTCCAGCGCGTCCAGCGAGACCACGCTGGGCCCCGAGTTGCCGTTGGGACGCAGCGCCAAATCGACCCGGAACACAAAGCCGTGTTCGGTGGTGTCACCAATCAGGGCGTACATGCGCTTGACGGCGCGGGTGAAGTACTCTTGGCACGACACTTTGTTGCGGCCTTCGCTGTTGCCCAGCGTCTGGCCGTCTTCGTCGTAGACATAAATCAAATCGATGTCGCTCGACACGTTCAGCTCGCGTGCGCCCAGCTTGCCCATGCCCACGATCCACATCTCGGCACGCTGGCCGTCGGCTTGGGTGGGTGCGCCGTGCAAGGCATCCAGGTCGGCCATGACTTGCTGCCAGGCGATGTCGAGCGTGACCTCGGCCAGCCAGGTCATGCCGTGCGTGACCGTTTCCAAATTGGCCTGCCCGGTACAGTCCAGCTGGGCCAGTCGCTCGAGCGTGAGTTGGCGCAACACACGCAAGGCCGCGCTGGTGTCCAGGCCCTTGGCTTGCAAGGCGTCATAGGCCACGTTCAGGCTGTCTTGGGTCGGGGGGCCGGGGGGCAGCAACGGCAGTTCATCGGCGTAGCGGCGGTGCAGGCGCTGCACAAAGCGCGAATAAAGTGGCAAATCAATTGGCAAATCCACAGGGCTGGGCACACCGGAGGGCGAAACAATCGGGGGGGTGGGATCAGAACGGTCGTCGATGGACGGGCTGCGGGTCATAATTCCTGCTGACTTTCTAATTCATGCGTTTGTGTCGTCTTCACCCACTTGGTCCCCCACCGAAGCCCTGCCGAGCCCTTGGCTGGTGCGGGCTGTTCGGCTTGTTTTGTGGGGGCTGCTGGTCGCCGGGCTGGTGTTGGGTCTGGCTTGGGCGACGCTACATTTTTGGATTGTGCCGCGAATCGGCGAGTTTCGCCCTGCGCTTGAAAGCCTGGCCCGCCAATCGCTGGGTGTACCGGTGCGCATCGGCGGCGTGTCGGCGCAAAGCACCGGCTGGGTGCCCTCTTTTGAGCTGCGCGACATCGAGCTGCTGGACGACCAAGGCCGAACCGGGCTGCGCCTGCCCAAGGTGCTGGTGGCGCTCAGCCTGCGCTCGGCAGCGCTTTGGCAGCTGGACCAACTGGTGCTGGATGCACCCGAGCTGACACTGCGCCTGAACGCCGATGGCCAGTGGCAGATCGCCGGAATGGCATGGGGGACGCCGTCCACAGGAAGCTCGGCTGCGGCCGACTGGTTGTTTGGCCAGCGCGAAGTGGTGGTGCGGGGCGCACAGGTGAACTGGCATGGGCCGGACACCGGAGTCAATACCCCGCCAGGCAAGGACAACGCCCCACCAACCCCTTTGATCCTGCGCGAAGTGGACCTGGTGATCCGCAACACCGCCTGGCAACACATGCTGCGCCTGGACGCCACGCCGCCCCATGAATGGGGCGAGCGCTTTGTGCTGATGGGCCAGTTCAAACGCGGCTTGCTGTCCCTGCACCCGGGGCGACTGGCCGATTGGTCGGGCCAGGCCTTTGCACACTTTCCGCATTTGGACATGGCCCCTTGGACCCAGCATGCTCTGCAAATGCCCACCGGCTTGCCTGCAGAAACCAGGCCTTTGCAAGGTCAGGGGCGCTTGCGCTTGTGGGCCGATGTCCAGCAGGGCCAGTGGCGCGGCGGTCTGGCCGAGGTGGACTTGAAACACCTGCAGGCCCGACTCAGTTCAAACACAACCACCCTGGCTTTACAAAGCTTCTCGGGTCGGTTGGGACTGCAGGTGCATGCCGAGGGCTTTGTGGCCGAAACCCAGGATTTGCGCATCACGGGTGAGCAGGGCCTGAACTGGCCAGGAGGCCAGTTGTCGCTGGACTACACATACGCCCAAGGCACACGCCCGGCCAGCGGGCACTTGCAAGCCGCTCAGCTGGACTTGCAGGCGCTGCAGGCCCTGGCTTTGCGCCTGCCTGTGAGCACGGCGCTGCCCCCGCGGCTGCACGCCGCTTTGCAGGCGCGCGACTTGGAAGGCCGGGTCACGTCCTTAAAGCTGCGCTGGCAAGGCGATTGGACTCGCCCCGACATTCAGGAAGCACGGGCCAAAGTGGAAGGCCTGAGTTGGCAGCCTGGATCAGCGGCGGTGGCCGTCTGGGAAGCGCTGCCTGGTGCCGACGTGCCGGGGCTGCGCGGCGGTCAATTGACTTTGGCGCTGAACCCCAGCGGCGGCCGACTGGATTTGCAAACCGGTGCGGACAGCGCGCTGTGGCTGCCGGGCCTGATAGAGCCCGCCGAAGTGCCATTGCACCAACTCAAAGCCAGTGTGCGCTGGGCCCGAGAAAAAGGCCATCACAGCCTTGCTGGGCGCTGGCATGTGCCGCAATGGTCACTGAGTCTGGCCAACGATGACCTGCAAGGCCAATGGCAAGGCCAGTGGCAACCTGCCCCCGATGGCCGTGGCTCCGGCATGTTGACGCTGCAAGGGCGTATTGAGCGGGCACAGGCGGCCGCCGTGCACCGTTACCTGCCCCTGAATCTGCCGCCCGAGGTGCGCCACTACCTGCGCGATGCGCTGGTGCAGGGCCGATACGAAGATGTGCAAGTTCAGATCCAGGGAGATCTGGACAAACTGCCCTTTTCCAGGCCCGAGGACGGCACATTCCTGTTTGCTGGCGAATTGAAAGACGCCGAGTTCGACATGGTGCCCGCCTCCCTGATGACCCCAGGTGACGTGCCTTGGCCGCGCCTGCGTGCTTTGCAAGGCCGTTTGACTTTTGACCGCTTGGGCATGCAGCTGCGCGAGGCCAGCGCCCGGGTGGGCGAGGGGGCGCAGGCCATCGAACTAAAGGCCGCCTCGGTGGACATCGCCGACATGGTGCATCAACCCGTGCTGCGCGTGCAGGCCCAGAGCCTGGCCGATGCACCATTGCTGCTGGACTGGGTGAGGCAATCGCCACTGGACGCGCTGCTTTCAGGTGCGCTGCAGCCCGCCCAGGCCAGCGGCCCCTTGCTCACACGCTTTGCCTTGCAATTGCCCCTGCTGGACCTGCCCGGCACGCGCGTCCAAGGCAGCGTGCAATTCAATGGCAACGACCTTCGCATACTGCCTGGCACACCCTGGCTGAACAAGCTGCGCGGCACGCTGCAGTTCCACGAACGCGGTTTTGAGGTGCGCCAGCTGCAGGCCACTTTGCTGGGCGGACCTGCCGTGATCGACGGCGGCATGCAAGCACCTGACCCTGACACCCATGCCGCCACCCCAACGACCACCCAGATGGCCTTCAAGGCCCAAGGCCGCGTGAGCGCGGCGGGCCTGCAGTCGGCACACGACATCGCCCCACTGAACCTGCTGGCCCAACACGCCAGCGGCGCCACCGATTACAACGCCCGCCTGACTTGGCACCAAGGTCAACCCCAGCTGACGGTGCACAGCCGTCTCGGTGGCCTAGGCTTACAGCTGCCCGCCCCCTTGGGCAAACCCGCAGACATGGAAAAAACACTGGCCCTGCAGATCCGGTCGCGACAGACCCCTACCGGGCCGCAAGATGCGATCGAGCTGAGCTTGGGCGACTCAGCGCAACTGATGTATGTGCGCGATTTGAGCACTGACACGCCGCGCGTGCTGCGCGGCCGGCTGGGGTTGGGCGTGTTGCCCGACAACATGTCCGCTTTGCCCGACACCGGTGTCACGGCCAACGTGGCCGTGGACCGGCTGGTGGTGGACGAGTGGCTGGCCTTGCTGCCCGCACCACCTGCAAAGCCTGCTCCCGGCAAAGCGCCGCAACCCCCGGCATGGCAAGACTACTTGCCCTCTCGCATGGGTCTGAAAGCCAACAGCGTAATGGCAAACGGCCGCCAATTGCACCAAGTGCAAGCGGGTGGCACCTACGAGGCGGGGCGCTGGCGGGTCAACATCAACGCGGCCGAACTCAGCGGCCATGTGGCCTTTGACCAAGCCATGCCCGGCCAGACAGACACCGCCGGCCAATTGTTCGCCCGACTGAGTCGCCTGAATTTACCGCCCAACAGCGCCCGCGAGGTAGAAAGCCTGCTTGAAGCACCCCCCCTCAGCCTGCCCGCGCTGGACATCGTGGTGGACGCGCTGGAGCTGCGCGGCAAACAACTCGGACGCGTCGAGATCGAAGCGGTCAACACCGACAAGGCGCTTGCCCAAACCCCGGCGGCGCGTGAGTGGCAACTGAAGAAGTTCAACATCGATTTACCCGAAGCCACACTGCGCAGCACGGGCCGCTGGCTGGCGGCCCGCGAAGGCAGCCCCTGGCGCAAAAGCGAAATGAATTTCGTGCTGGACGTGCAGGACGCCGGGACCTTGTTGACCCGGTTGGGCACGCCCGGGGCTTTGCTCGGCGGCAAGGGCCAAATCGAAGGCATGGTCAGTTGGCAAGGCTCGCCACTGAGCCCGCATTACCCCAGCCTGAACGGTCACCTGGATCTGCGCATGGGGCAAGGCCAGTTCCTCAAGGCCGATCCCGGGGTCGCCAAGCTGCTGGGTGTGCTGAGCCTGCAGGCCTTGCCCAGGCGCTTGCTGCTCGATTTCCGGGATGTGTTTGCAAAGGGCTTTGCTTTTGACTCGGTCCAAGGGGACGTGACCATCGTGCATGGCATGGCCAACACTCGCAACCTGCAAATTAAGGGCGTCAATGCCCTGGTGCAACTGGAAGGCTCTGCCGACATCGCCCGCGAAACCCAGAAACTGCGTGCACAAATATTGCCCATTGTGGACGCCGGAACAGCCTCCTTGGTGGCGGCCATTGCCGTCAACCCCCTGGTGGGCCTGACCACCTTCATTGCCCAATGGCTCTTACAAAACCCCTTGTCGCGCGCCTCGGCACAGGAATTTTTGATTAACGGCAGTTGGGCCAACCCACAAGTCACTCGGGTGGAGCCCCGCCCAGCAACGCCCCCCGGGCCTAAAATTCCACCTTGATCTGCGCCGCCCAGACCCCATCGGCTAAAAACGGCAGGCACCATGGGTGCAGGACAATGCGGGCATGACACCCCAAGCGCTGCAGCGCCTGATCCCGACACTCAAAGCACGCACCCTGGCCTGGTGGCAGGCGGTAGAAAACGCCTTGCCCGGAGGGCGGGGTCGCCGCAGCCTTTGGAGCGCCTTGATCGCGCTGATCATGGCGGTACTGGTGACCCTGGTGTGGCTGGCCGGACGCTATGAAGCCAGCCAGTTGCAAGCCGAACTTGAGCGCGACACCGCCAACGCGGTCAGTGACTTGCGCACCCAACTGTCGCGCCATGTGCAGGCGCTGCAGGGTCTGCAATCGAGCCACCCGTCCGAAGCCTTCTGGACCCTGGAGGCGCAAGCGCTCTTGCGCGAGAACCGCGACATGCTGCGCATCGAGTGGCGCGATCCAGCGTTGAACCTGAACCAATCAGCCGACTCGCCCCTGCGCAGTCCGGTGTTTGAACGCGTGCGCCGCGCCGAAACCCTGAGCGATACCCAACAAGCTTGCTTACAGGCCAAGCGCAGCAGCGGCCCCAGTTATTCCCGCTCTTATTTCCTGCCTCAAACAGACGGTTTGGGCATAGAGGTCATGGACATGTGCTTGCCCAACACCCAAGGCGGCTTGTTGGTGGGCTTCACCGTCTTGACCTATGGTCTGCAAGAAATCATCAATGCGCGGCTGGGCGTGGGCTACGGCCGCCGCAACGAAATTTCCTTCACCGAGCCCGACGGCACACGCCTGGCCATTGCGGGCAACCAAAGCCGGGGTTTGCGCATATTCACTGCCCAACAACTGGTGGACTTGCCAGGCAACACCATGGTCTTGCGCTTGGATGGCCGCCGGGGCGAGCCCGACCTGTTCCCCAATGTGCTCACGGCGCTGGTCACCGCCATGTCAATCGCCCTGGTCACGGTGATGGTCTTGCTGGCCAAGGATTCGCGCCGACGCCTGAAAGCCGAAAACGATCTGGCCGAGGCGCTGGCCTTTCGCAAGGCCATGGAGGACTCTCTGGTGACCGGCCTGCGCGCCCGCGACCTGGAAGGGCGCATCACCTACGTGAACCCTGCCTTTTGCCAGATGGTGGGTTTGGCAGCCGAACAACTGACCGGCCAGCTGGCCCCCATGCCGTATTGGCCCCCCGAAATGGTGGACGAGTACCAGCAGCGCCAAGCCATCCGGTTGGCGGGCAACGCCCCACCGCGCGAAGGCTTCGAATCGGTCTTCATGCGGGCCGATGGCACGCGCTTTGAGGTGCTGATCATCGAAGCGCCACTGATCAGCGTGCAAGGCCAGCAAACCGGCTGGATGGGCGCGGTGATCGACATCAGCGAGCAACGGCGCATTGAAGAACTCTCGCGGGCCAGTCAAGAGCGCCTGCAAGCCACCGCCCGACTGGCCACCGTGGGCGAAATGGCTTCCTTGCTCAGCCACGAGCTGAACCAACCATTGGCCGCCATCGCCAGCTATGCCAATGGCTCGCTCAATCTGCTGAAAGACCCGGGCGCTGCTCCGCAAACCCTGGACGATGTGCACATGGCCTTGCGGCGCATTGCCGAACAGGCGGGGCGGGCGGGCAAGGTCATCAACAGCGTGCACGATTTTGTGCGCCGCCGCGACCAGGCGCGTGAAGCTGTGGCACCTGAGGCCTTGCTCGACGCCATTGCCCCGCTGGTCAACCTGCAAGCGCGCAAACTGCAGGTCAAGGTGCACACCCGCTTCGAACCCAAGCTGCCCCCGGTCCTGTGCGACCGCACCATGGTGGAGCAGGTGCTGCTGAACCTGGCGCGCAACGGCATGCAGGCCATGGACCAGCCCGGCAGCATGGAGCGGGTGCTGGTGCTGCAGGTAAGGCGTGCCGCTTCTAACGCTGAGCATGGCTGGGTAGAGTTCTCGGTCAGTGATGTGGGCGTTGGCATTGCCGACGACGTGGAGCGTCAACTGTTCACCCCATTTTTCACCACCAAAGCAGAAGGCATGGGCTTGGGCCTGAGCCTGTGCCGCACCGTGGTTGAGCAACACGGCGGACACCTCAGTTTCGAGCCCTTGGTCCCCCGGGGAACGGTCTTTCGCTTCACCTTGCCCGCTGTGCTTTTGGATAAGATCGCCGCATGACCTTCACCGACACGCCCACCGTTTTCATTGTGGATGACGACGCCAGCGTGCGCGAGGGCATGGCATGGCTGCTGCGCACAAGGCGCTTGTTCAGTGAGTCTTTTGAAAGCGCTGAGGCTTTCTTGGCCATGCTGCAAGGCACCCACTCCAACTCCAACCCCAACACCGATGGCGCTTGGCAACTGAACCCGGCCAGGTTGCAGCAATCGGCTTGCATCTTGCTGGACGTGCGCATGCCCGGCATGAGCGGCTTGGCTTTGTTTGAGCAACTGCTGGCCAAGGGCATGGCGCAGGCATGGCCGGTGATTTTTTTGACGGGTCACGCCGATGTGCCCACGGCGGTGGACAGCGTCAAACGCGGGGCCTTTGATTTTTGCGAAAAGCCTTTTTCGGACAACGCCCTGGTCGACCGGGTGGAGCAGGCCTTGGCTTTGTCGCAAGAGCGTTTGGCGGCTCGGCAAACCCAGCAGCGCCTGCAATCGCGCCTGCTGGAGCTGACCGAGCGTGAGCGCGACGTCATGCGCTTGGTGGTGGAGGGCCTGCCCAACAAACTGATCGCCGACCAGCTCGACATCAGTGTGCGCACAGTGGAGGTGCACCGCGCCCGAGTGTTCGACAAGATGGAAGTCAAGTCAGCGGTGGAATTGGCCAATCTGATGCGGCAATTGGTATGAACAAGTTTGACGCCTCTTTATGCAAAGCGCTGGCTGCGCCGTGCCCGCCGCGTACAGCGCATGACCCGCAGCGCCGCAAAGGCTTGCTCACAGGTCTGGGTCTGGGTGCCGCCGTACTGCTGGCGGGCTGCTCATCGCCCCCAGCTCGTCGCACGACGCCCAACAACTCAGAGCCGGCCAACCCTGCGACCTCGCGTACACGGCCTTACGGTGCCTACAACTCCGTGCGCAACGATGTGGCCATGGTGGCGCTGTCCTTGCTGGACACGCCCTATGCCTGGGGCGGGCGTGGCCCGGCCACGGGCTTTGACTGCTCGGGCTTGGTGGCCCATGTGCTGCGCGAAGGAGGGGGCTTGCGGGTGAAGGGTTCAGCGGCCGACTTGGGCCGCATGTCACGCCCCATCGACACCACCAACGTGCAGCCGGGCGATCTGGTGTTTTTCAACACCCTGGGCGCACGCCACTCGCATGTAGGGGTGTACGTGGGCGACGGCCGCTTTGTGCACGCCAGCAACCCCCGAACCGGGGTGCGCATTGACGCAATGAGCAACCGCTATTACGCCCAGCGCTTTGAAGGCGCTCACAGCCTGCTGGACTGACCAAGCGCTCGGGCCTCAGCTTTCACCCCTTCATTAATGGAAATCTAGGGTGTTGCACTTCGCCATCAATGCCATCACGCATTTAGCATCACGTATTTTGTTTGGACACTTCCAACAGTGCCAATTTGGTTTCGTCACCCAAGCGTTCTACCCAAGCCAAAAACGCGTTGTAAATGACCACGCAAATCAAGGCCGTGCCAATGCCGATGGCCGTGGCCAACAAAGCGGTACCGATGCCGGCGCTCACACCTTGTGGGTCTGAAATACCGGACTTGGCCAAGGCGGTGAAGGTGTCAAAAATGCCCAAAATCGTGCCCAACAAGCCCAACAAAGGGGCTGCGGTCACGATGGTATCGAGCATCCACAACCGCTGCGTCAGTTTGTGTTGGACGCGGATAAAGGCTTGTTCAGCTGCATCATCGGCCACCTTTTGAGAGGCCGAGGGGTGCAGGCCGTTGGCAAACGCCGCCACGATCATGGCGCCGACATCGCCCGACCGAAAGTCGGGCAATGTGCGGCGTTCATGCAGTGATTGCAGCAGGCTTTGCAATTGGCGGTGGGCATGTGTATAAAAAATACCCCGCTCGATCGCCAAAAACAAAGCCAATACCAGCGCCGCGTACAGCAAGTACAAAGACGCATCGTGCAATAAAAGCATCATCCCATTCGCCTTAGAAATCCGAACGCAGGGTCACGCTGAGAAAGCGTGGTGCGCCGATGTAATAGGAAGGATCTCTTGCACCAGCACCCACCGCACGCACCGTGAACAACGAGCCACTGGGTGAATTGCTGCGCTGGTAATTGGTGTCGGTCAAGTTGTCCACGTTCAAACGCACTTCAGGTGTCTTGAAAAAGCCCGAGCTTGGGAACTTGTAACCTGCGGCCAAATTCAGCAGGGTGTAGGCCTTCACTTCTTGGTCATTGACCAGAGTAGAGAAAGATTTACCCGTGTACTTGGCAGTCAAATGTCCGAACCATGGACCTTCTTTGTAGCTCAAAGCAACGGCCGACATCCACTTGGGGGTGTCGGGCATGGTCTTGCCAGCAGTCGCTTCTGTCAAGGTGGAAGACAACTTCAGGTCTTGCTTCATCTGGCTTTCGGTGTAGCTCAAGGAGCCATACAAAGAGAAGTTCTTGTTCAGCTTCTGACCGGCTTCCAACTCCACACCCTTGACGGAGACATTCCCCACGTTGTAGTCCACCGACAGGGCGGTCGCGGGGTCAAAGGCAGAAGCAATGCGGTTCTTGTAGTTGACCAAGAACACCGAGCCCGACAGTGTCGAGGTTTCGGTTTGCATGCGGTAACCCAAGTCCATATTGGTCGATGTTTCCATGTTAACGGCAGGGTTGCGCAGTGTGGCACCCGTCAAGACGCCATTGGTCACGGTGCCGCCTTGCAGCAAGTTCTGGAAGCTGAAGTTGCCAGGTGCCTTGAAATTTTCTGCCACGTTGAAGAACATGGATTGCTGGGTATCCAGGCTGTACTTCACGCCCGCATTGGGCAAGAACTTGCTGTAGCTGCGCTTGAGTTGGTAGTCGGCATCTGAGCGGCCGGTGGCGCTGGTCGATTGCGCGTTGGCATAGTTGGTGAAATCACGGTCGATCGTGGAATTACGGCCACCGATTTGCAACATCAACTTGTCGTTCATCAAAGCAATCGTGTCTTGAACATACAAAGACTTGCCGGTGCTGATGGTTTTCCAGTCACGCGCTTGGAAGGCCTGACCATCGGGGCGCTGCAATAAGGCCGCAGGGTTGTCCAACCAGGTGTTGGACGAGTTGCCACTGTTGTCAAAGGCCACGCGAGGACCGGTTTGACGGTGTTGCGCACGCTCAAACCAGTAACCGGCATTGATGGTGTGGTTGTCGATGCGGTAATTGGCTTTGAAGGTCACACCAGGGCGGTTGGTTTCGGTCACGCTGCTGCCGTAAGCCAACACTTTGTCCAGAGTGTCGCCATCGCCATTGAGGTCTTTTAAACGGGTGACGTTGGTGCCCGTGCCACCTTCTGTCAGCTGCTGGAGCTGGCCACCGCCAGTGCCAAAGCCATACCAGTAATAAGGCTCAGCGCTCACCATCAGGTCTTTGTTGACTTTGAATTCAGCCTTGCCGGTGAACAGGTGGTTGCGAAAGGGATTGATGTTAAATTTGTAAAAACCATCTGCGGGCACGTTTTCGGTTTGCGCCGTACCAGCCACGGCGACCAAGTGTTGTGGCACGACCGTGCTGAAGTCAAATTCGCGGCCGTATTGCGCGATTTGAGGATTGGTCAGCGGGCGAATGTTGTTGTTCAAGGCATTGTTGTACAACCAGCTGGCCGACAAAAAGACGTCAGCATTGGGGCGAACTTCCACGGCCATGTCGACGTGGTCGCGGTCTGCACCGCCTGCACCTTTGAACTTGTCGGCGGTCGACTTCGAGTAGGAAATGAAGGCCTTCAGATTGCTGGGGCCCAATTTACCGGTGTCCACACGCACAAAGGTGCGGCGGAAATTGAGTTGGCCCAATGATTGCGCAGCTTGCACACCGAACGCGTCTTTGGGCGGGCAGGTCACCATGCCAATGTTGCCGCCGGACGCGCCAACGTGCGGGGAGTCGGTGTCTGTGGCGCCCTGAGTCACAAAGACTTCACACAGGTTTTCTGTGTCTGTGTATTCCTGTGGGTAAACGGCAAAGTTGCCCGAGTCGTTCACTGGGGCACCGTTGATGGTCAAGCCCAACTGGTCACCCGCAAAACCACGGATGCGGATACCGCCGCCAAACAGACCGGTGGCGTCGTAGTTGAAAGTGTTCACGCCAGGCAAGTTCTCAATGACCTGGAACGAGTTGGCCGTGGGTGTGAGCTTTTCCATGTACTGGCGGCCCACGGAGCTGCGTGCTTTGGGTGATTCTTCCTGGCTGATCAAGCCGGTGTCGGTGCCGCCGGGTTGGCCGTCCACGTTGATGCGGCCGACATCGGTCGATTGCTGGGCCATCAAGGCTGGCGCAGCGAAGGCCATGCTGATCAAGAGTGCCAATCGTTGGGGTTTGAAGCGTTTCATATAAAACCTCGGGTTGAGTTAAGTTGCAAGGAAAAATCAATTGAGCGGGACAAAGTCCAGCGTCACGGTGAATCGGTGTTGGGTTTGGCCGGGCCAACTGCCCTCGGGCCAAGGGGTGTAGCTGGTGCGCCGCACGGTGGACAAGGCGGCGTTGTCCAACAGGATGGAATTGCTGCTGCCCTCAATGCCCGCTTCTTGCAAAGTGCCGTTGCGGTTCAGGACAAACCACACCACGGCCTTGCCGGAGGGGCGTTGCAAACTGGCTTCACGCCCGGTGGGGTAGCGTTTGTTGGCGGTGAGCAGGGCGCGGACATTGACCACATAGCCATTTTCGACAGCCGCGCTGGAAGGGGGGGGTGCTGGTTTGGCAGGTTCTGCCACGGGTTGCGGCGGCGCGATGGCGACGGGTTGAGCGGGTCTGGGGCTCTCTACCCTGGCGGGTTCACTGGGTGTTGCAGGCACCGGCTGAGACACGGGTGCCGCTGTGACGGCAGCCGATGGCGTTGCCATGGTCGTTGGCGCTGGTGTTGGCGCTGGTGTTGGCGCTGTCAGCACAGGCGGCGGGGGCATGGCCGGTGTGGGTTGACTGGGCGACAGCACCGGCTTGGGGGGGAGAGCGGGTGGTGGTGGGGCAGGCAGTGGTGGAGCGGGCGGTGGCATCACGGGCTTGACCGGCTCCGGGGTTAACAGGATCAAATCCATCGGCTCTTCAGGCAGGCTGCGTTGCACGGGCAAAATGGATTGCGTCATGAACCAGACCGCGCCCACCATGAGCAGGGACACCACGCTGGAAACGTTGTGCCGTTGGTCATTGAGCCGATCCACCCACATCATTTGCGCTCGCGGGCTGCCAAAGCAACTTTGCCCAAGCCGGCGGCCTTGATGGCGTCCATTACATCGACCAAGGTCTGAACTTCTGCGCCCTTGTCGCTGTTCACAATGACGGCAATTTGCTCTGAAGCATTGGCCTTTGCTTTAATCGCACCGACCAAGCGTTCCAACTCAACGGCTTGGCCATCCAATTGAATCAAGCCTTCGCGGCCCAAGGTCACCACGACTTGTTTGTCAGGCGTCTTGAGGTTTTGTACTTGGGATGAATTGGGTTGTTGGGTTTTGATGCCCAATGCGGGAATCACGTTAACGCTGATCAATACAAAAAAGACCAGCAAAAACATCATCACATCGATCATCGGAATGATTTCGATGCGTGCTTTTTTTCGAGGACTCTGCTGCCACTGTCGCATGGGTAAATGACCTTAATTGAGCCTGTCAATTTAGGGTCGTTCAGTGACGTTCTGATGAAGACTGCGGTTTTTGCAGTAATTTGTTGCGATGCAGCAACCGCGGTTTGTTTCAGTTTTGCCGGTCGGTTAATACAAGCGTATGCGATCTGTTGAGGGCGGCAGAAGGCCCGGGTTTTTGGCCAAGTAATCGGTCAGGGCATCCACATCCAAATCGCCACCCACCGTGTCGGTGCCGCGATTGAAGACCGAAAAAGCATCGCCGCCTGTGGCCAAGAAGCTGTTCATCGTCACCCGGTAACGCCCATCCAACTGCAGGGCTTGGCCTTTGATGCGGATGTTTGAAATGCGCTGTCCCAGTGGTTGCTTCAAATCCACTTGGTACGTCAATTGCGCCGAGGGGTACAAGACCCGTGGTCTGTCTTGGCGGTACTGCGACTCGAGCAGTTCTTTGACCAGTTGCCCCGTGAAGGTTTTCACGGTCAAGGTGTTGCCAAATGGCTGGATGCTGAAAAGCTGACCGTAATTCACGGCCCCACCGCCAGGCGGCACGAGCAAGTCGGCCCGGACACCGCCGGGGTTCATCACGGCGAAATCTGACGCGCCTTTGTCTGCGGACGCTGTCGCAGCCCATTGCGCATCGGCAATCAAATTGCCCAAAGCCGTCTCGCCCGAAGGCGTGGCTGCACGCGTGATCGACAGGGGCAAGCGGGTGATTTGTCTCGCGGTTTGTTCGGCGGAAGCAGCCTTGTAGGTGGCCACGATGCGTGCAACTTCAGGCTGCGGTGTGAATTGCGGCAACTCGGGGGCGGGGACGATGCGCACACCCGCCGCATTGGTGAACGCTTCGCTCTGGATGGTCAGGTTGTGCGCGCTCTTTTGTATGACTTTGCGCTGCACGGCATCCACTTGCAATTGGATGTGTGTCAACTGCGTGCCGTATTGGCCTGCACTGGTCAGCAAAAATGGTTTGGCAGGGTTGAACTTTTGATAGTCACAAGCGTATGCCCGGTGGGTGTGCCCCGAGACCACCACATCAAACGCGGGGTCGAGTTCGTTCAAGATGGGCAGGATGTCCCCGGTCAAACCTGGACAGCTGGGGTCATTGGGGCCGCCTTGTACCATGCCGCCCTCATGGATCACCAGCACCAATGCGGCGACCCCTTGCGCCTTCAGGATGGAGACCAAGGCATTGGCGGTATGCGCTTCGGATTCAAAACGCACACCTTTGACGCCTGCGGGCGTGACAATTTGCGGCGTGCCTTTGAGGGTCATGCCGACGAAACCGACCTTGACCTCGTGCCCACCTTGTTGAAACACCTTGATGCCATATGGCGGGAACAAGGTGTTGCCATTTTCTTTTTTGACGTTGGCGGCCAAAAACTCAAAGTTGGCGCCGGGAAAGGCCTTGTTGACCAGACAAGGCTTGAGGCGCGTGAATTGTTCGCAGCCGCCTTGGCGCATGCGTTCGAGCTCTGCCACGCCCTTGTCAAACTCATGGTTGCCCACGGCGTTGAAATCAATGCCGATGGCATTGACCGCTTCAATCGTCGGTTCATCCAGAAAAAGCGCTGAGATCAAGGGGGTGGCGCCGATCATGTCACCCGCCGAGACCACCGCGTGCAAGGGGTGCTGGGCTTTGAGCTGTTGGATGGCCGAAGCCATGTAAGCGATCCCGCCTGCAGGCACCAAAGTGCTCACTTGCTTGACTTGTTCACGAATGGCGATCATGGGCGGCTCGAGGTGGCCGTGCAAATCATTGAAGGCCAGCACACTGATGCGCAATACTGGATCGTCCGAGCGCGGCGTCGAATGGGTGCATGACACCAACGCCACAAGAGCGGCAAAACCGAAAGTGTGTTTGGCCAGGGATAGGGGGCTGATGAGGGTCATGAATCGCGTTTTCTGGGATGGTGCCGGCCAGAGATCATGGAAAGGGTCTCAAAAGCTGCGTGGCGAGCGGGAGCGTCACATAGGATTATTTTTGGTGATTTTGGACATTTTTTATGACACGGCGTTGCGCCGTTCATGTCTTTTTTGTGACGGTGATGCCGCATCATCGGCACGGCTTGGACACCAAGCGACTTGCTTTGCGTCAGCTTATTTAGGTTATTTTTCGTTGGATTTTTCAGCGTCGACGTCGTCTTTGGGAGGCAATTCGCCATTTTTGCGACCAGAAAACATGGTCCACCAGACAATCGCAATGAAGATGCACAAGGCCAGCAAAGCTTCCAGCAAAATCAGACCCATGCAAAAACCCCGTTTCTTGACCCGCCACCCGTTGCGGGTCGGCTTCTTGATGGCCGCGATTGTAGGCATGCTGGCCGCCTGCTCGGTTGCACCCGTGGTGCAAAGCCCGCCCACCTCAAGCCCATCGCCGCGGCCTGGCGTCACAGACATCCTGGCCATGGAGGACACCCGGCCCCTGCCGCCCGCCTTGATGCGCGAGCAAAGCCGCTGGGTGCCGGTGCGCTGGGTCGATCTACCCGGCATGGACCGCGACGCGGTCAACGAAGCCTGGCCTGCCTGGTTACAAAGCTGCCAGCGCCCAGCCCCCGACTGGCGGACGCTGTGCCCCGAGATCGCCCAACTGGCCAACGCCAGCGCCGACGTGCAGCGCCACTGGATGCGAGAGAAACTCCAGCCCTTCCGAGTCGAAGCGCTTGACCAACTCAACGAGGGTCTGCTCACCGGTTATTACGAACCCGCCTTGATGGGCTCGCGCCGGGCGCAAGGCGCGTTTCAGGTGCCGCTGTACGCGCCGCCTGCCCAGCTGGCCCAGCGCAAGCCCTGGTTCAGCCGACAAGAAATCGAAACACTGCCCGCCGCCAGCGCTGCCCTGCGCGGCAAAGAACTGCTTTACCTGGCCGACCCGGTAGACGCGATGGTGCTGCACATTCAAGGCTCAGGCCTGGTGAACGTGACCGAACCCGACGGCCGCCAGCGCTGGGTGCGCATGGCCTACGCCGCCACCAACGACCAGCCCTACAAAAGCATCGGCCGCTGGTTGCTCGACAACCGCCTGATCACCGACGCGAGTTGGCCCGGCATCAAGGCCTGGATCGACCGCAACCCATCGCGGGTCAAGGAATTGCTCTGGCAAAACCCGCGTGTGGTGTTTTTCCGCGAAGAAGCCGTGCCCCAGGGCAGCGTGCCGCCCGGCCCCAAAGGCGCACAAGGCGTGCCGCTCACCGCCGAGCGTTCGATCGCAGTGGACCGCCGCAGCATCCCCTACGGCACCCCGGTGTGGATGAAGTCGACCGGACCGCAAACGTCTTTTGACCGCCTAGTGCTGGCCCAAGACACCGGCACCGCCATCGTGGGCGCCGTGCGGGCCGACTATTACGCGGGCTCAGGCCCGGCCGCTGGCGAGCTGGCCGGACGCCTGAAGCAACCCCTGCAACTGTGGGCCCTGTGGCCACGCTGAACCGAATGCCCAAAAACTGATGACTTTGACCTGCCGCCCCGGCTGCGCCGCTTGCTGCACCGCCCCATCCATTTCCTCGCCCATCCCCGGCATGCCTCAAGGCAAACCTGCCGGCGTGCCTTGCGTGCAACTCGATGCACAACTGCGCTGCAAAATTTTTGGTCAACCCGAACGGCCTGCGGTGTGTGGCCAACTGCAAGCCTCGGTGGAGATGTGCGGGGCTGTGGAAGATGGCGGGGTGCACGCCCGGGCTTGGCTGATGCGGCTGGAAGATTTGACGCGGCCGAAGTGATGGTTCGTCGATGATCTCAATCAGTGATTGACCCCAAGAATCCGAGAAATTCCCTCTTCGATCTTTGCCATGTCTGCATCTGAAATAGAACCAATCCTGTCGGCCAGTCGGGTTTTGTCGATGGCACGAATGTGTTCGCACCGAGCCACTGATCCACCTTTGAGAGCGACATTCAAAAACTCGATAGCGGGTGCCGAGGTCGAGAGTGGAACAACCACCACCGTTTTACGTGCCTTGTTGAGTGGGTTGATGGTGAGAACAACAACAGGTCGGGTTTTTTGCAACTCAGAGCCCACTGTCGGATCAAGTCTTGCCCAAAAGACGTCCCCCCGTTCGATTTCTTTCTTCACTTTTGGCATAAGGTAAGCAATTTGGCGTTGTCAAAAGTTTCGTTGGGGTCAAGACCGTCCATGAGGGTTGCGTCGAGCTCACTCACTTCTTCTGGGTTCGCACGGTCAAACGCCTCTGCCTGAAGGGCGAGTTCATACATCTGTTCATCCACATTCGGGAGGTTTTCCTCCAGCAGCTTGCGAACAAACTCGCTTCGCTGACGAGCAGGAATGGCATTGCGGAAGCGTCTTGCAACCTCTGTGGGGAGGCGAATGAGAACTTGGGTGGTCATGATGCTGGCTATTCAATATTGATATCAATAGCATTCTAGGTTGGGGGCTCGCATAGTCAAGTCCCAATTGTTGACGTGTCGATACTTTCTCCTTTCGACCAACCCAGTTGCTGTGGCAAACCCCCCGTGTCCGGGCTTGGTTGATGCAGCTGGAAAATTTGACGCGACCGGGTTAGTTCCGGTGCCCGAATTTATCTTGGCGCTGCTAAGCTCCCCCCAGTCACCAACACGTCATCCCCCCACCCCGCTTGCCGCTAAGCTGAATCACTTTTGCCGACCCTTGGAGCACCACCATGGCGTTTGAGATTCCTTCTTTGAAAGACAGCGTTCACCCCGACGAATGGCAGCTGCGGCTGGACTTGGCCGCGTGTTACCGGCTGGTGGCGCTTTACGGCTGGAGCGATCTGGTGTTCACCCACATCAGCGCCAAACTGCCCGAGTCGGTGGCGAGCCAAGACCATCAGTTTCTAATCAACCCCTACGGCCTGATGTTTGACGAGATCACCGCGTCCAGCTTGGTGAAGGTGGACATGCAGTGCAACAAGCTGCACGACAGCCCTTTCCCGGTGAACCCGGCTGGCTTTGTGATCCACAGCGCGGTGCACGAAGCGCGGCCCGATGCCGGCTGCGTGTTGCACACCCACACCCGAGCTGGCGTGGCCGTCAGCGCGCAGGCGCACGGCGTGCTGCCCATCAGCCAGCAAAGCACGTTTGTACTGGCCTCCCTGGCCTACCATGGCTACGAGGGCGTGGCCATCCGCGACGACGAAAAGCTGCGTCTGCAGGCAGACTTGGGCGAGGCCAATTACCTGATGCTGCGCAACCACGGCTTGCTCACCGTGGGCAAAACCATTGCCGATGCATTTTTGTCGATGTACACGTTTGAGAACACCTGCCGCATCCAGGTCGATGCGCTGGCCGGTCAGTCGGGCCCCAAAGACCTGACGGCGGTGGACCCTCAAATTCTGAACGGCGTGGCCACGGCCATGCGCGTGCAAACGGGCGGTCTGGGCGGCGCCTTTGTTTGGCCTTCGCTGCTGCGTAAGCTGCAACGCGAAAGCCCGGATTACGCGCATTGACTCCCACCCAAGCCACTCCTTTGCTGCAACCCAAGCAGATGATTCAACCTCTTTTTTTCATCACCACCCATGAACACCCTTTTTAAAAGCCATCCACGCAAGGCCCTGTTTTTATTGCTGGGTTTGGGCTTCGTGCTCAGCGTCCAAGCCGGTCGACCTTTGACCGTGGACGATGCCAATGTGAACGACGTGGGCGAAGGCCATGTGGAGGGCTGGTGGACACGCGGCCCGAGCGGCGCGCGAAGCTGGACTGTTGCGCCTGCCTATTCGCCCATCCAAAATGTGGAGCTGGGTGCAGGCATGGCGCGTGACCCGAAAACAGGGCTTGAGACCGTGAATGTTCAGGCCAAATTCCGCATCACCCCATCACAAGAAAACGGCTGCAATGCCGGTGCTGTGGTTGGTTCAGCCAGAACAACTGGTGACGTCTCAAAAGGGTATGTGAATGCCCTGTTCAGTTGCAACCACGCCCGACTGGGCAGCCTGCACACCAATCTGGGGATGTTCGATGTTTCCAGCAGCCAACGCATAGGCACTTGGGGCTTGGCCTGGGAGCGTGCTTATGGTGACATCACCGCCCACATGGAGGTTTATGGCCAACAACACGACAAACCCACTTGGGCCACGGGCTTGCGCACCAACATCCTGCCCAAGCTACAGCTCGATGGCAGCGTGGGCCGACAGGCCGGTCACAACCTGGTGACGATCGGGACCAAGTGGATGTTTTGACCTGCGCGCACGCCTCATCCCAAACCAATGGGTGAAGGCGCGCGTGTGACGATCAGGGTGAAGAGTTTTTCATAGGCCTCGGTGGGCCGATATTGGCCCGTGAGCGGGTCGGCGTTTTCGGCAAACGCCGCGTCAAGCAGCTGCCAATCTTCCTCTGAAAAGCAGCGTTCGGCTTCGGGCAGGATGACGTTTTCTTCCAGGTTCATGTGCTCTAGGTAAGCGTCGATGTATTGGCCCATGGCCTCTTCAAACGCGGCGCGTCTGCCCGGACCCAACAACTCCCACGCCAGCAGCAGGTGCTGCAGTTCGCGGGCGGCTTTTTCGCTGCGCATGTGGTCGCGTTCGAGCTTGTCCACAGCCCCCATGGTTTTGGGCGCGAGCTTCACGACTTTGGGAAACAGCAGGTTCGACTCTTTGGGGTGATGCAAGCGCTCTGGAAATTCGTCGATGTAGAACAACATGGCACGCAGTACATCGAAAAATTGGCGATGGTCATCGGATGGCCCTTTTTTCACCATGAGCCGCATGGATTGCAGCATGGCGGCCAAGCTCGCGTGCTCGTCACGAATGGTCTGAAGGGCGCTGTGGCGGTGCATGAAAACTCTCCGAGAAGTGAATCCATTCACTTTGCGCGTTTGTTCCACGCCCCGTCATGACACACATCAAGAGAATGCGCTTTCAGGGCTTCCAGCGCTTGAGCAACAAGGCATTGGCCATGACACTGACCGAGCTGAGCGCCATGGCCGCGCCCGCCATCATGGGGTTGAGGTAGCCCAAGGCGGCCAAAGGGATGCCGGCCACGTTGTAGGCAAAGGCCCAAAACAGGTTTTGCCGAATTTTGGCCACGGTACGGGCCGAGATGTCGAGCGCAGCACCCACCAAAGCCACATCACCTCGCATGAGGGTGATGCCCGCCGCGTGCATGGCCACATCGGTGCCGTTGCCCATGGCCATGCCGACATCGGCGGCAGCCAAGGCGGGCGCATCGTTCACCCCATCGCCCACCATGGCCACCACATGGCCACCCGCACGCAGTTTTTGCACCTGCGCCGACTTGTCGCCGGGCAGCACATCGGCCAGCACCTCTCCCGCATCGGGGCGCAGCCCCAAGCGACGCGCCATGGCTTCGGCGGCGGCTTGGTTGTCGCCCGAAATCATCACCAGCTTCAAGCCGCGTTCGCGCAAAGCGCTCAAGGCTTGTGCCGCGCCCACTTTGGGCTCGTCGCCAAAACCCATGAGCAGCAGGGCGTGCAAACCCGCATCGGTGCGCTCGGCCAAGGCCGACAAGCTGGCGCCTTGCGCTTGCAAAGCTTCGATGTCTGGCTGCCAAATGCCGATGTCCAAACCCTCTTCTTGCAGCCAGCGCAAACTGCCCAGCATCAGCTGCTTGCCATCCAACTTGGCCAGCACCCCTTTGCCTGGGACCGCTTGCAGGTCTTGGGCGGTGGGGCCTGCCAGTCCTTGCTGTTCGGCCGCACTTACCACGGCACGCGCCAAGGGGTGTTCACTGCCGCTTTGCACGCGTGCGGCCAAAGCCAAAGCCATTTGCGCATTGTGTCCTGACGCGGGCACATGGGCCAGTAAGCGCGGCTGCCCCACGGTGAGCGTGCCTGTTTTGTCAAAGGCCACAGTTTGCACGCGGTGCGCCAATTCCAGCGCCTGCACGTCTTTGATCAAGATGCCATGTTTGGCCGCCACACCCGTGCCCGCCATGATGGCCACGGGCGTAGCCAAACCCAGGGCGCAAGGGCAGGCGATGACCAGCACAGCCACCGCGTGGATGAGGGCTGTTTCAAAATTAGCCCCCATCGCCATCCAAGCCCCCAAGGTGAGCAGGGCGATCAGCAGCACCACGGGCACAAACATTTCGGCCACTTTATCCACCAGCCGCTGAATGGGCGCTTTGGCCGCTTGTGCGTCTTCAACCAAGCGGATGATGTGCGAGAGCACGGTTTCGTGGCCCACGGCTGTCACGCGCATCAGCACGCGGCCCTCGCCGTTGATCGACCCGCCGGTCAAAGCGCCACCCGGTGCTTTGGCTACGGGCAAAGGCTCGCCTGTCAGCATGGATTCGTCCACCTGAGTTTGGCCTTCGACCAATTCGCCGTCCAGTGGAAAACGCTCACCGGGCCGCACCACGATCCGGTCGCCCACCAAGATTTCGTCCACAGGCACATCGACTTCGCCGTCGTTGCCCAGCCAGTGGGCTTTGTCCGGGCGCAAGGCGTGCAGGGCGCGAATCGCCTCAGTGGTCTGGCGCTTGGCACGCGTTTCAAGCCATTTGCCCAGCATCACCAGAGTGATGACCACGGCCGAGCCTTCAAAGTACAGGTGTGGCGCATGCCCGTCGTTCGCTGTGAGCCACAGCCAGACCGATAAGGCCCAGCCTGCGGTGGTGCCCAAGGACACCAACAAATCCATGTTGCCCGTGAACGCCTTCAGCGCGTGCCAACCGGCTTTGTAAAAACGAGCGCCCAACACAAACTGCACGGGCGTGGCCAGCGCAAATTGCAGCCAAGCGGGCAGCATCCAGTGCTGGCCCCACAGCTCGGCCAGCATGGGCAGAACCAACGGCGTGGTCAACAACAGGCCCACACCGACCGGCATGAACCCCACCCAAGGTGATTCACGGTCTGCATCGGCTTGCGCTTCGGGTGTGCTGGGCTCATACCCGGCGTCGCGCACAGCACGGCGCAGACGTGCGTCGGTCACCTCACCCGAGGCCACTTCGATTCGGGCCGATTCGGTGGCAAGGTTGACCGTGGCACCGAGCACACCAGGCATTTTTTGGAGGGCTTTTTCGACCCGTGCCACGCACGATGCGCAGGTCATGCCGCCAATGCCGATGTCATAGGTGATAGGGAGGTCGGTCTTGATCTGTGTCATGGCATGAAGTTCTTGATGGTCTATGCTCAGACTTGACCCCAACGGGTCGTGTTCAATTCATTGGAGAGGATGCATCATGAACCAAATTTTCAGGGTTGAGGGCATGACGTGTGGCCATTGCGAAAAAGCAGTCACCAAAGCTTTGCTGGCTTTGGATGCGCAGGCCAAAGTTGTGATTGACCGCACACAAAACAGCGTGCAAGTGGCTTCTGAAAAACCCCGCGAGGCTTTGGCCCAAGCCATTGCCGATGAAGGTTACCGCGTCAACGCTTGAATTTTTTAAATAACCGGGGGTTTCTCATGACCAAAAACGTTGGCAACATTGAACGCATCATCCGCATCGTGGGCGGCCTCGTCTTGATCGCACTGGCGTCCACAGGCAACGTGGGCGTTTGGGGCTGGCTGGGCTTGGTGCCTTTGGCCACTGGCTTGGTCGGTTGGTGCCCGCCTTACAGCTTGCTGGGCATCAACACCTGCAAGAATAAAAATACCTGATCTTTACAAAACTACAGCATCCGGGCACCGCTTGGATACATAGGCAGATCACACTGCAGGCATCCCATCAACCAAAGGATGTTTCCATGAAATCAATTCGTTCCACCTTGATCGCCACGGCCTTGATGGCTAGCCTGACCAGTCTGGCCTTGGCCCAAAACACCTCAGCCCCAACCGACGGCCCCCTTGTTGGCCGCATGGAGAAAATGCGCGAGCACAAAGGCGAACGCCACTCACAGCATTTGACCGAGCTCAAGTCCAAACTGAACTTGCAAGCTGCTCAAGATCCCGCGTGGAACACTTTCACACAATCGATGCAGATTCCCGTCCACATAGCGCGGCCCGAACGTGCAACTTTTGAACAGATGACCACGCCGGAACGCCTGGACCAAATGCAGGCCGTGAAAAATCAACGTGACGCGCACATGAAACAACGCGCCGATGCGACCAAGGCTTTTTACGTCACCCTGAGCGCAGACCAAAAGCAAGTATTTGATCAGGAAACCGCTCGCATGATGAAAGGTTCAGGCATGCACGCTACGAAACACCAAGGCGGTCACGGCCACCGTTGAATACCAACTGTAGTGTTTCTATAAATCCGTTCCCTCGCTTTGTTATCCTAGCCTTGAGCCGGGATCCAGTGCGCCCACTGGATGTTCGAAAGGGACAGCGGTACGCACTGGATCCCGGGTCTTCGCCCGGGATGACAAAGTTAAGGACATGATCTATGTTTTAACTTGATTTGGTCCGATCAATGAAAAAGCTTCACTGAATCCAAAAGGCTGCTTGGCAGCCTTTTCCATTTGATCCAAGTCAAATTCACAATTCGCCCGATGGATAAGCTTGATGGCATGACTCAAGCTTCCCCACCCCCACATCCATTCCCTAACCCGTTGCCCGAAAAGCCCCCGACTGGACGTGGACGTTTGAACTTACCTGGGGTTTTGCCCATCGACAGCAAGCAACCCTTGTATTGGCTCTATTTGGGGCTAAAAGACATTTGTCATTCACCTTGGCTGAGCCTGGCGCACGGCCTGGTCATGGCACTGGGTGGTGTCATGATCACTTGGCTGGCACACGACCGGTTCTGGTTGCTGGCCAGTGCGGTCTCGGGCTTTCTGGTCGTCGCCCCGGTTTTGGCCACAAGCTTATATGCCATGAGCCGCGCCATCGAAAGAAACGAAGCCGTGAACCTGCGGCTTTTGTTCAAGACTTGGACGCAATGGCAAACGCTGCAAAACAACGAACCTGTGAGTTACTGGTGTCTGGTGCGTTTTGGCTTGTTGCTGGCCATGGCGGGCACAGGCTGGGTCTTGACCTCATCAGCTCTGATTACTTTGTTGGCCCCGATGGCTATCCATACCCCCATGGATTTCATTCGCCATGTGGTGCTCAACCCAGACAGTTACCTGTTTGAGCTGTGGCTGATGCTGGGCGGCTTGATGGCCGCGCCGGTTTTTGCTTCCAGCGTGGTGGCCATGCCTTTACTGCTCGACCGCCAACTCAACACCTTTCAAGCGGTATTGACCAGCTGGAAAGTGGTTCTGACCCATCCCATGCCCATGGTGCTGTGGGCGTTTTTGATCATGGGCTTGAGCATGATGGGCATTTTGAGCTTGTTCATCGGCTTGCTCGTGATTGTCCCCATGCTGGGCCATGCGTCCTGGCATGCCTACCGTGATCTCGTAGATATCCGTGAAGTGCCCGAGCGCATGCCCCACCAGAAGACTGTGTAATGTGGAGTTTCACAGAAGAACAGTTCGCATGGTTCGGCCTCACCATTGGTATCAGCACTATCATGCTCTACATGCTGTTCATCGTTTTGCAGCTGGCTTGGGAGTCAAAAGCCGGGAAATTCGGCACCTTTGTCATCTTTCTAGGCCTGGCTTTCGGCATATTGGGTTTTGTGGCCAAAGGGGTCATTCAATGGGTCATTGACAAATGAAAAGTGACTCGGGAAAAAGCTGTGGATAAAAATAGCGCAACCCATGACTTATCCACAGCTTGATCCGTTTTGTAAAAGTTGTTCATATCGGTGAAGCAATTCAAAAGCAGGGTCACCCACATGCTTGAAAGTACACCAAGTCCTTGTCAATGCTCGACAAAAACAACTTGTCCACATCTTCACCATCCCCTTACTACTACAACTATTTAGAGATATAAAACATAAAGAGATAACAAAAAAACAAGTGCACTGTTAAAATTTGCGTCTTTTTCCCCTCAACGGCACCATGGCGATCGTTTCAGAAGACCCTTCAAACCCCTGCTACGAGATCAAAAGCGCTGACTTGTCATTGGTGGCTTTGGTCCTTAAAACAAGCGATATGGCCAAGGTTTCCCGCGCTTTTGCCGTTCAAATGGCTGAAAGTCCAGGGTTTTTTGACCACGATCCACTTGTCATTGATGTCAGTGGTTTAAGTTTGGTTGAACATGAAACCATCGATTTGAGTGCCCTGACGACCCTTTTAACGCAACACAGACTTGTACCTTTGGCCATCAAAGGTGCTTCTGAAGCACTTTTGGATCTGGCCAAGGGTCTTGGCCTGGTTGATGCATCCGATGCTCGTATTCGTCGTTCTACGCCCCTTGCTGAGCCACAAACACCTCAAGAGCCTCTGGCCGATCCATTCATTACATCACCTGAAGTTTCTGTCGCGATGCGCATTGATAAGTCTTTGCGTTCTGGTCAACAGATTTATGCCAAAGGACGTGATTTGATTGTGATGGGCATGGTCAATGCTGGTGCTGAAGTCATTGCCGATGGTCATATCCACGTCTACGGCACTTTGCGCGGAAAGGCGATTGCTGGCGCAAGAGGAAACACAGACGCACTGATTTTTGCGCAAGTGATGGAGCCCGAGTTGATTTCCATTGCCGGTGTTTACCGCACCAGTGAAAATCTACTGTCCGCAGATCTTTTAGGCAAACCGGCTCTGGTTTCTTTGAAGTCAGGTCCTGATGGTGACAAATTGCTGATTACTCCTTTGAAAAACTGATTTATATTTTTAATTTTGTCGAAGAAAGTTTATCCATGGCAAAAATCGTTGTTGTGACCTCTGGAAAAGGCGGTGTGGGCAAGACCACAACCAGCGCCAGTTTCGCCACAGGCCTGGCTCTCAGAGGCTTTAAGACAGCTGTCATTGACTTCGATGTGGGGCTGCGCAATTTGGACCTGATCATGGGTTGCGAGCGTCGCGTGGTTTATGACCTGATCAATGTGATTCAAGGCGAAGCCAATTTGAACCAAGCATTGATCAAGGACAAGCAATGTGACAACCTCTTTGTTTTGGCTGCATCCCAAACCCGGGACAAAGATGCCCTTTCTCAAGAAGGCGTCGAAAAGGTGCTGAACGACTTGCGCGACAAGGGTTTCGACTACATCGTTTGTGACTCACCTGCCGGCATTGAAACCGGCGCTCTGATGGCCATGTATTTCGCAGATGAAGCTTTGGTGGTGACCAACCCTGAGGTGTCTTCAGTGCGTGACTCAGACCGTATTTTGGGCATACTCGGCAGCAAGACCATGCGCGCCATTGAAGGTCTGGAACCTATCAAGGAGCATTTGCTAATCACTCGCTACAACCCCAGTCGGGTGGAAGAGGGGCAAATGTTGTCCTTGCAAGACATCCAAGACATCTTGCGCATCAAACTGCTGGGGGTCATTCCTGAAAGTGAAACCGTATTGCAAGCCTCCAACCAAGGCACACCGGCCATTCACATGAACAGCAGTGATGTATCGGAAGCTTATAAGGATGTGATTGCACGCTTTTTGGGTGAAGACAAGCCGATGCGTTTCATTCAAGCAGAAAAGGCGGGTTTCTTCAAACGTCTGTTCGGAGGCAAGTAAATCATGTCCTTTCTCACCTTCTTCTTGGGCGAAAAGAATCAGACGGCAAGTGTTGCCAAGGAGCGCCTGCAAATTATCCTGGCGCACGAACGTAGCGGTCGCAATGCTGCTGAGCCTGATTACTTGCCTGATTTACAGCGTGAACTGGTGGCAGTGATCAGTAAATACATCAAGATCAATGTTGCAGACATCAAGGTCAACCTTGAGCGTCATGACAACCTTGAAGTACTAGAAGTGAAAATCGAACTGCCTGACTCGCGCTAAACCCTGTTTTTGCGGATTTTGAGCCGGTATTTGCATGTCTTTGATGCGGTGCTCAAGAGGCCATGGCCCCTTGATCAGGGCCATGGTTTTTTATGGCTGGTTCAAGGACGCCCACAAAGAACGTGCTGCCCGGATGTTCCGTTCTTTGACGTGCCCATAGCCTTTGATGTTCTCTGGCACTTGGGCCACTTTGACCGCATGTGCATGGGTTTGTTCTGACAGTTGCGCCAAGTTGCGCTCGATGTGCGCCATGTACTCGCGGATCAGGGCGCGCTCTGTCTGACGTTCTTCGGTTTTGCCAAAGTAGTCGAGTTTGGTGCCGCGCAAACCCTTGAGTTTGGCCAAAAGCTTGAAGCCCGTGAGCATGAAGGGGCCGAACTTTCTTTTGACCAATTCACCTTGGCTGTTGCGCTTGGACCAGAGCGGCGGGGCCAGGTGGTAATGCACTTTGAAGTCGCCCTCAAAACTGTTTTGAATGCGTTCCATGAAACCCGTTTGCGTGTGCAAGCGGGCCACTTCGTATTCGTCTTTGTAGGCCATCAAACGGTACAGTTGGCGCGCCACTGTTTCGCTCAAAAGTGTTTTACCTAAAGATGCTTCGGTGGTTTGCACGCGGCCCACGATGCTTTGGTAAAGCTCGGCATAAGCCGTGTCTTGGTAATCGGTCAATCGTGCCATGCGGTCAGCGATGAGGTCGTCCAAAGACTCACGCTTTTTGAACTGGATCACTTGCACGGGCTGCAGCGTTTGCATCAGCGCGTCGAGTTGGTAAGCCGCGTGACGGCCCCATTCGAAAGCTGCCAAGTTGTTTTTGACCTGCACATCGTTGAGCTCAATGGCGCGCACCAAAGATTCGCGATGCAAGGGCACCCAGCCCTTTTGCCAGGCGTAGCCCAGCAGCATCGGGTTCACATAAATGGTGTCGCCCATGAGTTGTTTGGCCAGGGCATCGGCATCAAAAGCGCCAACGCCCGACACGCCAACTTGCGCCGTAATTTCGGCCACACATTGGTCAGCCGGGTTTTGCCAATTGCTATTTTTTACAAAAGCAGCGGTGGGGGTGCTGTTGCTGTTCAGGGCCACATGGGTGCGACCTGCTCGCATGCGCACGGTGGTTTCTTTGGAAGCACTGACGATGGGGTCGCAACCAATGATCAGGTCGGCAGCAGCCATGCTGACGCGTGTGGTTCGGATCTCATCTTGGGTGTTGGCCACCAAGATATGGCTCCAAGTGGCCCCGCCTTTTTGGGCCAGGCCTGCTGAGTCTTGTGTGACGATGCCTTTGCCCTCCATGTGCGCGGCCATGCCGAGCAGTTGGCCAATGGTGATGACACCTGTGCCCCCCACGCCTGCCACCACCATGCCCCAAGGCTGGTTGATGCGGGGCAGTTCGGGCTCGGGCAACGCACCCAACGTGGCAGGTTTTGGGGCTGCGCTGGTTGCGGTGGCTTTCTTTTTGAAGGTGCCGCCTTCCACCGTGACAAAGCTCGGGCAAAAGCCTTTGAGGCAACTGGTGTCCTTGTTGCAGGTGCTTTGGTTGATGGTGCGTTTGCGCCCCAAAGGGGTTTCAAGTGGTTCGACCGACAAGCAGTTGGACTGCACGCTGCAATCGCCGCAGCCTTCGCACACATCTTCGTTGATCATCACGCGCACAGCTGGGTCGACCATGGTGCCGCGCTTGCGGCGACGGCGCTTTTCGGTGGCGCAGGTCTGGTCATAAATGATGACGGATGTGCCTTTGATTTCTCGTATTTCACGTTGAATGCGGTCGAGCTCGTCGCGGTGGTACACACGCACGCCTTCGACCAAAGCCACGCCCTCGTATTTCTCGGGTTCGTCGGTGACCACCACGATGCGTTGTGCACCTTCGGCTTTCATGCTCATGGCGATCTGCACTACGCTGTGGCCTTCAGATCGTTCACCCACGGGTTGGCCGCCCGTCATGGCGACGGCGTCGTTGTACAAAATCTTATAGGTGATGTTTACACCCGAAGCCACGCTCTGGCGAACCGCCAAAATGCCACTGTGGAAGTAGGTGCCGTCGCCAATGTTGGCAAAGATGTGCTGGTCGGTGCAGAAGGGTTGCTGGCCGCTCCATGGTACGCCCTCACCACCCATCTGGGTGAAGCCCGTGGTGCTGCGGTCCATCCAGAGGCTCATGAAGTGGCAGCCAATGCCGGCCATGGCGCGCGAGCCTTCGGGAACTTTGGTGGAGGTGTTGTGTGGACAGCCTGAGCAGAACCAGGGGGTGCGTTCCTCAGTCGCACCCAAGGTCAGCGATTGCAAGGATTTTTCTTTGGCGTCCAGCACGGCCAAGTGGGCGTCGATTCGGTCGGTGGTGTCGGCATCCACGCCCAGCTTTTTTAGCCGCTTGGCAATGGCCTGTGCAATCAACGCGGGTGTCAGGTCGGCATTGGCCCGCAGCAAGGTGCGCTCTGTCGGATTGGGCGTCGACCATTCACCGCCCGAGGTGTTACCCTCGGTCTCGTCAAATTTGCCCACGATGGTGGGGCGCACATCGTCGCGCCAGTTGTACAGCTCTTCCTTGAGTTGGTATTCGATGACTTGGCGTTTTTCTTCGACCACCAAAATCTCGCGCAGACCGGTGGCGAATTCGCGGGTCGTGTGCGATTCGAGGGGCCACACCACGCCCACTTTGTGCACCCGTATGCCCAAGCGCTGGCAGGTGGCGTCATCCAGTCCCAGATCGAGCAGGGCTTGGCGTGTGTCGTTGAAAGCTTTGCCGCTGGCAATCAGGCCGAATCGGTCGTTTGGCCCCTCGATCACGTTATGGTTGAGTTTGTTGGCTCGGATATAGGCGAGGGCGGCATACCATTTGTAATCAAATAAACGCGCTTCTTGCTCCAGTGCGGTGTCGGGCCAACGGATGTGCACGCCGCCGGGCGGCATCACGAATTCTGGCAGCACGATCTGTACACGCTCTGGATCAATGTGGGCGGTGGCACTGGACTCGACGATTTCCTGAATCGTTTTCATGCCCGACCAAATGCCGGCAAAGCGGCTCAGGGCAATGGCGTGCAGACCTTGGTCGAGGATGTCTTGCACGCTGGCTGGGAAAAACACGGGCAGCCCGCAGGCCTTGAAGATGTGGTCGCTCTGGTGCGCGGCGGTGGAGCTTTTGGCCACATGGTCATCGCCCGCCACGGCCAGCACGCCCCCCCACGGCGTGGTGCCCGCCATGTTGGCATGTTTGAACACGTCTGAGCAGCGGTCCACGCCGGGGCCTTTGCCATACCAAATGCCGAACACGCCATCAAACTTGTTGGTGCCCGGGGGCGCAAAACCCAGTTGCTGCGTGCCCCACAACGCAGTGGCCGCCAACTCTTCGTTGACGCCGGGCTGGAATACGATGTGCTGAGCCTTCAGGTGGTCTTTGGCTTTCCACAGCGACTGGTCGTAGCTGCCCAGCGGCGAGCCCCGGTAACCACTGATGAAGCCTGCGGTGTTCTTGCCTTGCAGCGCGTCGCGTTGGCGCTGCAGCATGGGCAGTTTGACCAAGGCTTGCACGCCGCTCATGAAGGCGCGGCCCACATCTAAACTGTACTTGTCGTCCAGCGTCACGGTCTCCAGCGCTTGGCGAATCGATTCGGGCAAAGGGGCGTTCATGGTCTGTCCTGCGGCTGAAATGGAATGCACAGTGTAGAGCGGGCCAGCCGACAAGTGCTTGCTTTCGGCGACAGGATTTGCCCTATGATTTGAAAGAATCTTGCTTAAAGAGGCTTATTTTGGAAACACTGGATAAATTTGACTGGGCCATATTGAATGAACTGCAAACCAATGGCCGCTTGACCAATGCCGAACTTGCGCACAGGGTGGGTTTGTCGGCGGCGCCTTGCTGGCGGCGTGTGCGGGCGCTGGAAGAGTCGGGTGTCATCAAGGGTTATCGGGCTGAAATTGACCGCCAGAAAGTGGGCTTGGACGTGTTGGCCTTTGTGCGCTTGGACGCTGAGCGCAACCGCGGCGACATCACGCGCCAACTGGAAGAGGCGATCTTGAAAATTCCTGAGGTCGTGTCTTGCCATTACATCAGCGGCACCGGCACCTTTGAGCTGCAGGTGGTCAGCAAGGACCTGAACACCTTCAGTCAGTTTGCGCGGGATGTGTTGCTTAATCTGCCCAATGTGAAAGATTTGCACACCAGTTTTTCATTGGGTGAGGTCAAGGCCGCAGGGGCCTTGCCTTTGCAGCAGCAAAAATAACGATCAAGAATAAAGACCCCGTAACTTAGCGCCGCGTGTTCTTGTTGGGTGCTTTCAATCGATGGTGGCGCCGGATTCCTTGACGATCCTCGCCCAACGGGGCAAGTCGTCACGCACCAATTGGGCGAACTGCTCGGGGGTGGATTTGAAGAATTCACAACCCACGCCGGCCAGACGCTCCTGTACCTCTTTCGAGTCGAGTGCCTTGGCGATTTCAGTGTTGATCTGGTTGATGATCGCCTTGGGCGTTCCGGTCGGCGCAAACACGCCGTACCAAGGGGTGGCACCAAAGTCCTTGATGGTTTCGCCGATGGTGGGGGCATCCGGCAACACAGGCAGGCGCTTGGGATTGACCACGCCGAGCACTTTCATCCGGCCGGAACGGATGAATGCGATCGAAGAGGGGAGGCTCTGCACTGAGACCTGCACCTGCCCGGCCACCAGGTCGGTGGCTGCTGCTGCGGCTCCCTTGTAGGGCACATGCGTCATTTCGATGCCGGTGGCTTTGCCCAGCATCTCGCCGATCAGGTGGTTGAGGGTGCCGTTGCCAGCCGAACCAATGTTGATTTTGCCGGGTTGCTGTTTGGCCAGTGCGACCAGTTCGGCGGTGTTTCTGGCAGGGAAATTTGGGTGGGCCACCAACACATACCCGGCTGTGGCGACGCTGCTGACTGGCTCGAAGTCCTTGACCGGATCGAAACCCGTGTTCTTGTAAAGCGCTGGATTGATGACCATTGCGCTGTCGGCGGTTAACAGTATGGTGTAGCCATCAGGACGGGTCCGGGCAGCTGCTGCCGTGCCCACATTGCCCCCGGCGCCGGTCCGGTTCTCCACCAAAAAGGACTGCCCCGTCTGTTCGGTCAGCTTTTGCGCAATCACCCGCGCGATCGTGTCGTTGGCACCACCTGCCGCCTGCGGCACGATGATGGTGACCGGTTTGGAGGGGAATTTGTCCTGCGCCAGCGCGGGCGCGCCAATGGCCAGAGACAGGCCTAGGGCCAGAAGGGTTCTGCGTTGCTGAAACAAGGGAAGTCTCCTTAAAAAAACGGCAAGAAAGCAGGTGAAAGACACCGATTTAGGGCCTTCGCAGATTAGCAGAAAACATGTTTGGGGGCGCTGACCATCGCTGGCGCGATATTGAATTGAAGTCACCACACTTCTTGCGCACAGGGCACCAACTGCCACGTTGTTCTGGGCGTGTTTCCCCGGGCGGTTGCTGTGCTCTTCACCGAAAACACCCTGCCTGTAAAATAAGCAGCTTCAGCCGACCCCGTGGCAGGGTAGCTCCATGGCGCTGGCGGCTTTCATTTATGGGCCTCGATGCGAGGCAGACCAACATGCTTTACCCTCAAGAATTCGATGTGATCGTGGTCGGTGGCGGCCATGCCGGAACCGAAGCCGCCTTGGCCTCTGCCCGCATGGGCTGCAAAACTTTGCTTTTGACTCACAACATCGAGACGCTGGGCCAGATGAGTTGCAACCCGTCGATTGGCGGTATTGGCAAAGGCCATTTGGTCAAAGAGGTTGACGCGATGGGCGGCGCCATGGCGCTGGCCACCGACGAAGGCGGCATCCAGTTCCGCATCCTCAACAGCTCCAAAGGCCCGGCCGTGCGCGCCACCCGCGCTCAGGCCGACCGCATTTTGTACAAAGCCGCCATTCGCCGCATGCTCGAGAACCAGCCCAACTTGTGGCTGTTTCAGCAAGCGGTGGACGACCTGATGGTAGAGGGTGACCGTGTTGTGGGTGCTGTCACGCAAGTGGGTATTCGTTTTCGCTCGCGTACCGTGGTGTTGACGGCGGGTACGTTTTTGGACGGCAAGATCCATGTGGGTTTGCAAAACTATGCGGCGGGTCGTGCGGGTGATCCCCCAGCCGTCAGCTTGTCGGCTCGCCTGAAAGAACTGAAGCTGCCGCAAGGGCGCCTGAAGACCGGCACGCCACCGCGCCTGGATGGCCGCACCATCGACTTTTCCAAGTGCTCCGAGCAACCTGGCGATGGTGTACCTGGTGGCATGAACCCTGAGGGTGGAGTGCCGGTGTTCAGTTTCATGGGCAAGGCCGACATGCACCCACAGCAAGTGCCGTGCTGGATTACCCACACCAACGAGCGCACACACGACATCATTCGCTCGGGCTTTGACCGCAGCCCCATGTTCACCGGCAAGATTGAGGGCGTTGGCCCGCGCTATTGCCCGAGCGTGGAAGACAAGATCAACCGCTTTGCCGACAAAGACAGTCACCAGATTTTTCTGGAACCCGAAGGCCTGACCACCCACGAGTATTACCCCAACGGCATCTCGACCAGCTTGCCGTTCGACATCCAGTACGAGCTGGTGCGCTCGATGAAGGGCCTGGAAAACTGCCACATCCTGCGCCCCGGTTACGCCATCGAATACGACTTTTTTGACCCTCGCTCACTGAAGAACAGTTTTGAGACGCGGCAGATCAACGGCTTGTACTTTGCTGGGCAGATCAATGGCACCACCGGTTACGAAGAGGCGGCTGCACAGGGCTTGTTTGCGGGCATCAACGCTGCGCTGCAATGCCGGGGCGAAGCCGCTTGGTTGCCTGCTCGCGACCAAGCCTACTTGGGCGTGTTGGTGGACGACTTGGTCACCCAGGGCGTGACGGAGCCTTATCGGATGTTCACCAGCCGTGCCGAGTTTCGCCTGCAACTGCGCGAAGACAATGCCGACGCCCGGTTAACCGAGGTGGGGCGACAAATGGGCCTGGTGGACGACGCCCGTTGGGACGCGTTCAGCCGCAAGCGCGATGCTGTTTCACGTGAAACAGAGCGCCTGAAATCGGTTTGGGTGAATCCGCGCAACTTGCCAGCGGCCGAGTCTGAGCGGGTGTTGGGCAAGGCCATTGAGCATGAGCACAATCTGTTTGACCTTTTGCGAAGACCAAACGTGTCGTACCCGGCCCTCATGTCTTTGGACGAAGGACGAATGGCCAGTACCGATGTTTCACGTGAAACGTTGGGCGATTTGAGTGTCTCGGTGATCGAGCAGGTCGAGATTGCCGCCAAGTATTCTGGTTACATCGACCGCCAAAGGGGCGAGGTGGAGCGGGCTGCCTTTTACGAACACCTGCGTTTACCCGAAAGCTTGGACTACCTACAGGTCTCAGCTTTGTCGATTGAGGCTCGCCAGAAGCTGGCCAAACATCGGCCTGAAACTTTGGGTCAAGCCTCGCGCATTTCGGGCATCACGCCCGCCAGCGTCTCTCTGCTGTTGATCCACTTGAAAAAGGGTGGCTTCAAGGGCTTTATGCAAACCGCCGAGGAGGGCGTGCAAGCATGAGTCTGAGTCTGGAGGCGGGACTGCGTACGGGAGTCGAAGCCTTGGGTTTGACATTGTCGGACGCACAAATCAAAAACTTGCTGGACTATGCGGTCCTGATCCAGAAATGGAACAAGGTCTACAACCTCACTGCGCTGCGCGATCCGGCGGACATGCTCACGCACCATTTGCTGGACAGCCTGACGGCCGTTCCTCCGTTGACCCGGCACACGCAAGGGCAGCCGATCAGGGTGCTGGATGTGGGCTCAGGCGGCGGCTTGCCCGGTGTGGTGCTGGCCATCTGCATGCCCGAACTGCAGGTGACTTGTGTTGACACCGTGGCTAAAAAAGCCGCGTTTGTTCAGCAGGTGGCCGTGAGCCTGAGACTGCCCAACTTGCGCGGCTTGCACGCGCGGGTAGAGTCCCTGACCGATCCGTACCAGGTCATTTGTTCCCGAGCCTTTGCTTCCTTGCCTGATTTTGTGACCTGGTCCCGTTCGACATTGGCCGAGGGCGGGGCGTGGATGGGCATGAAGGGCAAACACCCGCAGGGCGAAATCGACGCATTGCCTTCCGACGTGAAAGTGTTTCACGTGGAACCATTGACCGTTCCAGGTCTGGACGTGGAGCGCTGCATGGTTTGGATGAAGTCAGTTCAGGCGGACTAATCCCGAACCCAGAAGAAGCGGCTGTGTCGCGCGTTCCGCACAACAAGCCGTCAGGCCAGGGCAATACAGCAGGGGGCGTGCGCAATGGATGGCTTGTTTCACGTGAAACATGGATGAACAGAGCCTGTTGTACTGAGGGTCGATCACTTACACTCAGGTCCATATCCGCTTTTTGGGCGGTATGCAATATTTGGCGTGCCTGTGTTTGGTGGGGTTCAGTCTCAGAATGGTGTTGGCCAAACAAGGCCTGCGCCATACCTCGCCCTGTTTTTGAAAGGTTTGCATGTTCTTTGGCATCTCTGACTATGGCGCGTTTGTGGCCGCGATTGTGCTGTTTCTGGCCATTCCCGGACCCGGCAATCTGGCGCTGATCACCTCAACCGGTAAGGGCGGGGTGGCTGGCGGCTTGATGGCCACACTGGGGGTGATCGCTGGGGACCAGGTGCTCATGTGGTTGGCTGTGGCTGGTGTTGCTGCCGTGTTGGCCACTTACCCAGCAGCATTTACCGCCATACAGTGGCTGGGTGCTTTGTACTTGGCATGGTTGGGCTGGAAGATGTTGTCGGCCAAACCTGGTGACGCGCCTGTGCTGAACATCAGGCCCCGGCAGTATTTTCAGCAGGCCTTGGCCATCACCTTGCTCAACCCTAAGGCGATTGTTTTTTACATGGCGTTCTTCCCTTTGTTCGTGGACCCTCAAACCCATCTGGGTCTGATCAGCTTTGGCATCATGGCCGCCACCATTGCGGGGCTGACCTTTTTGTATGGCCTGGGCATGACCTTGCTGACACACCACCTGGCCGAGCGCATGCGGGCCAACCCCAAGGTGGGTCAAGTGCTGGAAAAGGTAGCGGGTGTTTTTCTCATTGGCTTTGGCATCAAGCTGGCCATTTCCAAATAAAACCGGGAGCACATCATGGCCAAAATTTTCTGCATCGCCAACCAAAAGGGTGGGGTGGGCAAAACCACCACCACCGTCAATCTGGCCGCAGGCCTCGCCAAAGTCGGGCAGCGCGTGTTGCTGGTTGACTTGGACCCGCAAGGCAACGCCACCATGGGCTCGGGCATCGACAAGCGGCAGCTGGAATTGAGTGTTTACGACGTGCTGCTGGAGTCCGCCTCGATTGCCGAAGCGGTCGTTAAGGCCGACAAGTGTGGCTACGATGTGCTCAGCGCCAACCGCGAGCTGGCCGGTGCCGAAGTGGAATTGGTGCAACTTGAGCACCGTGATCAGCGGCTGAAAACCGCCTTGGCCGCTGTGGATGGGGATTACGATTTTGTGCTGATCGACTGCCCACCGTCTTTGTCCATGCTCACCCTCAATGGCTTGTGCTCAGCCCATGGCGTGATTGTGCCCATGCAGTGTGAATACTTTGCCTTGGAGGGTTTGACGGATCTGGTCAACACCATCAAACAGGTGCACGCCAACCTGAACAAGGACTTGAAAATCATCGGCCTTTTGCGGGTCATGTTCGATCCACGCGTCACTCTGCAGATGCAGGTCAGCGACCAGCTTAAGGCGCACTTTGGAGACAAGGTATTTGAAACCGTGATCCCGCGCAACGTGCGCTTGGCCGAGGCACCCAGTTATGGCTTGCCTGGCGTGGTGTTTGACCCGTCAGCCAAGGGAAGCCAAGCCTATGTGGAGTTTGCCCTCGAAATGGTCAAGCGTGCGCCCACGCTTTGAGCCAATAGAACCATCGCGCCATGACCGATTTGACCGATGACACAGGCGCAGGCGCAGGCTCAGGCCCAAGCGCGAAAGGGGTCTCGGTCAGCGTTTTGATCTTGCCCGGCTGGCAAGGCAGCGGACCCGGTCATTGGCAAATGCACTGGGCGCGTGTTTATGGGTACACCGTCGTCGAGCAGAATGACTGGCATCACCCCCTGCGTGGTGACTGGCTGGCCCGGCTGGACGAGTTGGTCATCGACGCACCAGGTCCGGTGGTCTTGGTGGCGCACAGTTTGGGGTGCATTTTGACAGCGGCTTGGGCTTCGTTTTCACGCCACACCGCCCGCGTACGAGGCGCTTTGCTGGTGGCGCCCGGCGACGTGGAAGCGCCAGAGATGCGCGACCGTTTTTCCGGGTGGACGCCCATTGTGCGCCAGCCTTTGCCTTTCAAAAGCATTTTGGTGGGCAGCCAAAATGATCCCTATTGCCACGCAGACCGTGCCCAGGCCCTGGCTCAAGATTGGGGCGCTCAATGGCTCGACTTGGGACTGGCCGGGCACATCAATGCTGATTCATCTTTAGGCGCCTGGCCTCAAGGCCATGCGCTATTGCAAACCCTCATGAAGGAATGACCATGGTTACCAAAAAACCGAAAGGCCTTGGCCGCGGACTCGAAGCCCTGTTGGGCCCCAAAGTGCAAGACGCGCCGGTTGTGGCCAACAGCGGCCAGCCCAGCCAGCTCAAGCTTGAGCAGATGGTGGCCGGCATGTACCAGCCACGCACCCGAATGGACGAAGGTGCCCTGTACGAGCTGGCCGAGTCGATCAAGGCGCAGGGCATCATGCAGCCGATTCTGGTGCGCCAGCTTACCGATGGCCCTAACGCTGGCAAGTACGAAATCATTGCAGGCGAGCGCCGCTTTCGCGCCTCACGCCTGGCAGGTCTGGAATCCGTCCCCGTTTTGGTGCGCGATGTGCCCGACGAGGCCGCTGCCGCGATGGCGCTCATCGAAAACATCCAGCGCGAAGACCTCAATCCGCTGGAAGAGGCCCAGGGTTTGCAACGCTTGATCAAAGAGTTTGGGCTCACTCACGAAACTGCCGCGAAGGCGGTAGGCCGCTCGCGCAGCGCCGCCAGCAACTTGCTGCGTTTGCTCAACCTGGCCGACCCGGTGCAGACCATGCTCATAGCGGGTGACCTGGATATGGGCCATGCCCGCGCCTTGTTGCCCTTGGACAAAGCGGCTCAAATCACGGCCGCCAACCAGATTGCGGCCAAAAAACTGTCGGTGCGTGAGGCGGAAAGCCTGGCCAAAAAATTGGGCGCCGAGTTCAATCTGGTCACGCAAAAGCCCAAGAAGGAGAAGTCGCGCGACGTCCGCCGGGTCGAAGAAGAATTGTCAGACCTGTTGATGGCCCAAGTCGAGGTGCGTGTCAAAAAACGCGTCAAGCGCATGGGCAAGATGGAAGAAATGGGTGAGTTGAGCATCCAGTTTGGTTCGCTCGACGAACTCAACGGGCTGATCGACAAATTGCGAGGTTGAGCGCTCGTTGAAACAGGCACAAAACTGGTCCCAGATGGTGTGGCGAAGTTTGTTTCGCCCCGATGGGTTTATGCGCCAGGAAATGCTCACCATCTATTTGATGTTGGTGTGCGGGACAACCTTTTTTGGTTATTGTTTCACGCCGCTTGAGCCGGTGGCACAGGCCAATTTGGTGGTGTCGGTGTTGGCGGTGTGCTTGTTTGCGGTGGTCCGCATCCGCGCCATTTTTGAATACCTCGTTCATGCGGTGACTGCGCTCACGGTGTTGCTGGTTGTTTACACGGCCATGTGCACGGGCGGCATCAACTCGACAGCCGTGGTTTGGCTCAACGTGTTGTCGGTGCCGGTCTTGCTGATGCTGGGACGCGCAGCCACCGTGGTCTGGATCGGCATCATGCTGTTGGCCATTATGGTCTTGACCGCGATGACATGGTGGGGCATTGTGGGCAGCCACGTCGATGTGTCCTCCTCGGTGGTGACCTGGGCCTATATGAACCACGTACTGGCGCTTTTGAACCTGATGATGGGGGTGCGCATTTATGAACACCTGCACAAGGTTCAGCTGCGCAAACTCAACCAACGCAACGATGAGCTCAAGGCCACGCATGAAGCGCTGATTCGGGCACAGGCGCACAAGGACGAATTTGTGGCCGCTGTTGGCCACGAACTGCGCACCCCCATGAATGTGATTTTGGGCTTCAACGGGGTGTTGAGCCGGGAGCTGGCCGACGAGCCCGAACCTTTGACGGTGGTCGGGCACATTCGCCGCTCAACTGAACATTTGCTGCAGGTGGTCAACGACATCCTGGATTTTTCTCAGCTGCAGGCAGGCAAGATGCGCCTGAACCGTGTGGACTTTGCCCTGCAGACCCTGCAAGAAGAGTTGCAGCAACGGCAAGGCGAAAAAGCACACAACAAAGGCTTGGCATTGCATTTTGAGCGGGACGCTGATTTGCCTGCTCGTGTGCATGGCGACCCCAACCGCTTGCTGCAAATCCTGAACAATCTGGTCGACAACGCCATCAAATTCACCCATCAGGGTTCGGTGACGGTGCGCATGAAGGCCCAAGGCGAGCGCATACGCTTGGAGGTGCAGGACTCTGGACGGGGCATTCCCCGTGAACGGCAGGCGCACATTTTTCGGCGCTTCGAACACGCCGATGTGCAAACCAACCGGGCGTTTGGTGGCACAGGCCTGGGTTTGACGCTGTGCGAAAAACTGGTGACGCTGCACGGGGGCCAGATCGGGGTGGACAGCCAGGAGGGGCATGGCGCTTGTTTTTGGTTTGAGATCCCCTTGCAGGCGGCGCAGAGCACAGACTCCCATGCGCCTTTGACCGATGACAACTTGAGCGACGAAGCCCTCAGCATCCTGGTGGTGGACGACAACAAGGTCAACCTGATGGTGGCGCAATTGCAATTGCAAAAATGCTGGCCTAAAGCGCAGATCACCACGGTGGACAGTGGCGCCCAAGCGCTCAGCCTGATCGACCAGCAGTTGTTTGATGTGGCCTTGATCGACATGATCATGCCGGACATGGACGGCATGCAGGTCACACGGCAAATTCGCCAGCAGTTCCCAGCCATCGCGGCCCGCATGCCCATCCTGGCGCTCACGGCCAACACCAACCCCGTGGACCGCGAACGCTGCCTGGCCGCCGGCATGACCGAGGTGCTGCACAAGCCCATGGACACGGTCATGCTGATGCGCGCGGTGGGCCATCATGTGGCTCTGGCCAGAAAGGGCCTGTCGTGAAACCAATGGCATGGACACGCGCAGCGATGGCCCAGATGGCCGTTCTTTTGCCTGCCCGTTTTCAAGAGGGCAAGATGCCCTACGTGTTTTTCTTTGTGGCTGTGGTGATCGCGGTGCTCTTGACCTACGCCGTGGTCAGCCCCTATCCCTATGCCAACGTGATGTTCAGCGGTTTTGCGCTCTGCCTGGTGGTGCTGTTGGTCTTGATCAACAACGGCTTCTCATTGAACACGGCGACTCATTTGGGCACGGGCCTGGGGGCGTTGATCTTGTTCTATGCAGCCTGGGCCACTGGGGGTGTTTATTCGCCACGGTTGGCCTGGATGTTGATCTTGCCTTTGACGCCTTTTTACGTGATCAACCGCAGGGCTGGCATTTTTTGGCTCTTGGTCGTGATGGTGTTGCAGCTGGTCATGGCCGTGTCCAACCATTTGGGCTGGATTCAATCTTTTGAGACGGGCATGGCGCATGTGCCTTCGTCCTTTTTGACTTACACCCTGGTGACGTGCGTGTTGATTGTGGTGCCCTTGATGTACGACCACATGTACCGTCAAGCGCTGGAAGAAAGCCGAGAGCACCAACGCGAACTGGAGGCCGGGCGCGAGGCGTTAGAGCATGCCTCGGTCATGCGTGAGCACTTCATCGCCACCGTGAGCCATGAGTTGCGCACACCCATGAACGCCATACTGGGCTTCAATGCTTTGCTGTTGGCAAGGGTGCAAGGCAAGCCCGAAGCCCTTAAGGTGCTCAACCACACACGCCAGTCGGCCGATCATCTGATGACGGTGATCAACGACATCCTGGATTACTCGCAACTTCAGTCGGGGCAATTGGCTATCCAGCCCGAAACCTTTGAGTTGCGCCACACCGCAGAACATGCTTTCGAGTTGTTCAAGCCCCGCGTGGAAAGCATGGAACTGGAATACCGCCTGGTGTTGGACCCGGCCTTGCCCGTTTGGGTGCACACCGACCGCCACCGTCTGATGCAGGTACTGGTGAACTTGCTGGGCAATGCGCTCAAGTTCACGCACCAAGGCTCGGTGGTTTTGCAGGTGCGCTGGACCGATCCTGGCGTGGAGTTTTCGGTGCAGGACACCGGCATTGGCATCGACAAAGAGCGGCAAGACCAGATCTTTAAGCGCTTTACCCAGGCTGAAAACGACACACAAACCCTGTACGGGGGCAATGGCCTGGGGCTGGCCATTTCACAGAAATTGGCCCAATTGCTCGGTGGTGAAATCGGCTTCGAAAGCGAACCCGGTCACGGTTCGCGCTTTTGGCTGCAACTGCCATTGACGCCGGCCGCCCCACCCGCCAAGTCATCCGAGCAGCACCAGCAGCCGCTGCAAAGTGCCGACCGGGGCTGGACTTTTTTGGTGGCCGACGACCACCCCGTGAACCGATTGCTCCTCAAACAGGTTTTGCAAAACACTTGGCCTCACAGCACCGTGCTGGAGGCGGAGGATGGGCAAAAGACGTTGGACCTGTTGCGCCAGCAAGCGGTGGACCTGGTTTTCATGGACATGGTCATGCCGGTCATGGACGGGATCGAAGCCACACGCCTCATCCGTCAGGACCCCGTTGTGCGCATCACCCAGGTGCCGATTTTGGGTTTGACCGCCAACGTCAACCCCTTGGATCTGGCGCGCTTCAAATCGGCTGGACTCAGTGATGTGATGCTCAAGCCTTTTGAACCTGAACAATTGTGCGAGCGCATCGAGCAATTGCTGCTGCCCTGAGCCAATGCCCTGAGTGTGTATCCTTGTTTTTAAGGATGGGATAAACCCGATAGGGATTTTTTCCTGCTCGACATCTAATCCACGATCAAAACCGCAAGCATTCAAGGAGTGAGCATGTACCTCAGCGCAAAGCAAACTGTGCTGCTCGGCCAGATCATGCAAACGCTGGCCGAACCGCATGAAGAATTGGAAATCCGTGAAATCATGGGTGACTTGGTCATGCAATTGTTGGGGGCGCAGTTTTATGCCAGTTACGTCTGGCAGCCGGGTTCTTTGAGCTTTGCACGGCCCACCCAGATCAACATGGACCCCATCAATCTTAGGGCCTATGAAAGCTATTACCAGTTTCACGACCCGATCACTCCCCAAATGCAGCGATACCAGGTGGCCGTGCGTGCGACCGATGTTTTGTCCCTTGAAGAGCTGAAAAAAACCGAATTCTTCAATGACTTTTTGAACAAAGACGGCCTGTATTGGGGGGTGAACCTGTATGCATGGCATCAGGGGCAGAATCTCGGCGACATGCGCATCTGGCGTGACAAGAGACGTGAGAACTTTTCGCACGATGAGTTGCGTTTGTTGGACATGCTGCAACCGGCGTTTGTGACCGCACTGGCCAGGGCGCAACGGCCCACAAAGACACAGGACCTGCCGCTCAACATCTTGTCTCAGCGCTTGACACCGCGTGAGCAGGACACCGCACGCTTGGTGATGCTGGGCATGCCAGACAAAGAGATCGCACGGGCGTTGCAGATCTCGACCACCACGGTGCGCACGCATCTGGAAAATGCTTTTCGCAAAGTGGGTGTGAGCAACCGTGCAGCATTGGTACACAAGTTGAGGGCTTGAGGGCGTCACCCTCCGCAATCTTGAGGATGGTGGCAAACCAGGGGTCTGCCTAGCATAAAGAGAACGTCCGTCCGGGCGTTTCAGTTTCAACATCCCAGGAGACCTTCATGACCCCCAATACATCCCGTCGACAATTTTTCAAAAGCACTGGCGCTGTGTCAGCCGCTGCCATGTTGGGCGGCGCTGGCTTGACCGCCTGCGGCGGCAGCAGTGGCGTTGCGGCATTGAGCGCAGACGAACAACTGGCGCTCACCGCCACGCAGGCCTTGGCCGCCTACAAAGCAGGCAGCTTGACCGCCACCGCTTACGTCACCAACTTGATCAACCGCGCCAAGTCATTGTCTGAGCTAAACGCCATGATCAGCCTTGACGAAGCGGGTGCCTTGGCTACGGCCAAGCAAGTCGATGCCGACCGCGCTGCAGGCAAAACCATGGGCGCCTTGGCCGGCTTGCCGATTGTGGTCAAAGACAACATCAACACCAAGGGCCTGAAGACCACGGGCGGCACTTCGTCGCTGCGCAACTTCCAGCCCAAAACCAACGCCCCTTCTGTGCAAAAACTGATTGACGCCGGCGCTATCGTCTTGGGCAAGTCCAACCTACACGAGTGGGCCTTTGGCATCACCTCGACCAACTTCACCCTGGGCATTGACCCCATCACCAAAGAAGCCACCCGACCTGGCAAAAACCCCTATGACACCAGCCGTATACCAGGCGGTTCATCCGGAGGTACAGCTGCCGCTGTTGCTGCTCGCTTTGCGCCAGCAGGCCTTGGCACCGACACCGGCGGGTCAACCCGCATTCCTGCGTCGTTTTGTGGCATTGCGGGCTTTCGCCCCTCGGTGGGCGACGGCCCGGGCAAGGGTCGCCGTTACCCAGACGGTGTGAATGACGCGCTGCCGATCAGCACCACGCGTGACACCGTGGGCCCCATGGGCCGCACCGTTGCAGACATTGCCTTGCTCGATGCGGTCATCACAGGCGGCGCTGTGCCAACCGCCAAAGCGCTCAAAGGTCTGAAGATAGGTATTCCCGCCGCTTTTTGGGCGGATCTGGATGACGGCGTGAAAACTGTGGCTCTTGCAGCCAAGCAAAAGCTGGCCGATGCGGGTGTGGTGTTTGTGGACGCTGACTTGACCGGCATCATGGCGCTCAACGACTCGATGTCTTTCCCGATTGCGTTGCATGAACCCGTCGCTGCGATTCCTGCGTATTTAAGCGCCAACAGCGCGCCCGTGAACACCGTTGCGCAAGTTCAGGCCGGATTGGCCAGTCCTGACGTGCAAGGCGCTTTTGGTGCGATTGCGGGCGATGTTTTTGCCGCCGCATATGACGTTGCCATGGTCCCCACGACAGGAGGTCGCGCGCAACTGCAAAAACTCTACAAAGACTACTTTGCGGCCCAAGGCGTAGAGTGCGTGTTGTTCCCAACGACCCTCTTGGCCGCGCCCAAGATCGATGCCGCGACAGGCTCCAGTTCGGGAAAACTCCCCTACACCGTCGGCGGTGTGGCGAAACAAACCGCACGCGACACCTTTGGCACCTGCATCTTTCATACCGACCCCTGCACCAATGCCGGCATTCCTAGCCTGTCGATCCCTGCGGGTCTGACGACTGGCGGCTTGCCAGTGGGCATGGAAATCGACGGCCCATTGGGCACTGACACCAATTTGCTGGCCATCGGCATGGGCATTGAAGCGGTGTGGGGTTCGGTCAAAGCGCCAGCGATTTGAAGCCAAAGGGCGCACCGCGCAGTGCCATACTTCACCGATGCCCGTTTTGCCGCAGAACCCTGCGCCTGACGGTGAGGCGCGCGAGGACCCAAAATCCTCGTGCCTGGTTCAAGGCTTCGGTGAGAAAACATTCATGTTGAAAAAATGGCTGCGCGATGCGTCCCTGTCCACGGTCGTTGCTGGCTTTGTGGCAGTGCTGGTGGGGTTC
>Ga0209550_10000141_pt1 | contig 59178 bp, 52 predicted proteins | sample LauGreSuBDMM15SN_2_FD_187567 | JGI IMG/M metagenome (GOLD analysis project Ga0209550, IMG submission 187567) | Freshwater lake microbial communities from Lake Michigan, USA - Su13.BD.MM15.SN (SPAdes) (version 5) | ecosystem: Environmental > Aquatic > Freshwater > Lake | place: Lake Michigan... | reverse complement strand
GTGGTTCGACAGGCTCACCATGACGCAGTGGTTCGGCGGGCTCCCCGCGACGTAAGCGCACAAATGTTCAATTGTGCCTCGGCGTCATGGTGAGCCTGTCGAACCATTTCTATGGATAGGGTAGTGTACATTTTGCCTCAGAGTCATGGTGAGCCTGTCAAACCACGGTTTTCAATTAAATAGTTACATTGTAGTAGTAAAATGACTTTCAAATTGCAGATATTTGCACGAAACAATAGAACTCAATGTTAGCACTACAATATCTCCGCGAGCAAAGCGATGAAGCCAAAGAAAGATTAAGTAAGAGAAATCCAAAATATGCCGAAATTATTGATAAGGTTTTGGCAATAGATGAAGAAAATAGAAAAGCAAAATCTGAAATGGAGAGCAACCAATCTGAGGCAAATGCTATTGCTAAAAAGATAGGTGAACTCATGAAAAGTGGCAACAAAGCAGAAGCCGAGGAGCTTAAAATGCAGACTGCTAAACTCAAGGAAAATGGTAAAGCATTTGAGGAACGTTCAAAACAATTAGAACAAGAATTATTTGATGTATTGGTAACCTTGCCTAATACTCCGCATGAATCGGTACCAGTTGGGCAAACAGCTGAAGAGAACATTACCGTTTTTCAACATGGCGAAATACCCGTATTGCCTGAAGGTGCTTTGCCTCATTGGGATTTAATTAAAAAATACGACCTAATAGATTTTGAATTAGGTTCAAAAATTACGGGTGCTGGTTTTCCTGTATATAAAGGTAAAGGTGCACGCATACAACGTGCCATGATTAATTTCTTTTTGGATCAAGCCATAGCAGCTGGTTTTACTGAAATTCAACCGCCTTTATTAGTGAATGCAGATAGCGGTTTTGGTACTGGTCAGTTGCCAGATAAGGAAGGTCAGATGTACCATGCAACTGTTGACGATTTGTATTTAATTCCAACAGCGGAAGTGCCCATTACCAATATTTACCGCGATGTTATTTTAAAAGAAGAAGATCTTCCAATTAAGAACGTAGGTTATACTCCTTGCTTTAGAAGAGAAGCAGGTGCGTGGGGCGCACATGTTCGCGGTTTGAACCGATTACATCAATTTGACAAAGTGGAGATAGTGCAAATTGCGCACCCAGATAAATCTTATGCTTTGTTAGATGAAATGGTTATTCATGTGAAAAGCCTGTTAGAAAAATTGGAATTACCTTACCGCATCCTTCATTTATGTGGCGGCGATATGGGCTTTACTTCTGCCTTAACCTACGATTTCGAAACTTATAGCACAGCCCAAGGCAGGTGGTTAGAAGTAAGTTCTACATCCAATTTTGAAAGCTTCCAAGCTAACCGATTAAAATGTAGGTTCAAGAATAAAGAAGGTAAAAATCAATTGGCGCATACCCTAAATGGAAGTGCATTAGCTTTGCCTAGAATTCTTGCAACTATCCTAGAAAACAACCAAACCCCAGAAGGAATAAGGGTGCCAAAAGTATTGGTACCATATTGCGGTTTCGATATGATTAATTAATTATTGCCACGAAGGCTCCAAGGCACAAAGAAGTTTTTCAGTGCTAGGCAACAAAGTTGCTAAGTTTATTTTTGCCTCAAAACAATTCTTTAGGGTTTAATTTTATCAATTCTTGCCAAGTAATTCCTTCGGGTGAAATGATGTATGTTTTGTGCGGTGCAAATTTCGAAATGAATTTATTTAGGCCTTTAGTTTGTGGCTTACTTGTCTTGATTTCTATGGCAATAAATTGCCCTTTATAATTTAGGATATAATCAACTTCATCTGCACCCTCTCTGTAATAGAATAATTCAATACCTTCTTCTCTATAAGTTAAAAAATGTGTTCCAACGGCAGATTCAACAACTCTGCCCCAAATTTCTGGATTAGCTTTCGCTTCTAAGAAATTTTGGTGGCGATAACTATTCATAAGTGCATTATTAAATACTTGAAATCTCGGACTTGAACTTTTGGTTCGCGCTTCGTCTATTGCAAATTTTGATAACCCAGTTAATAAACCAGCTCCATCTAATAAGCGTAAATAATGGGCTAAGGTTGTTGTGTTTCCTGCATCTTGCAATTGTCCCATCAACTTGGTATAAGACAAAATTTGACCTGAGTAGCTCGACCCTAATTCAAATAGATGTCTGAGCAGGGCAGGCTTATCTACTCTTGTAAGCATGAGTAAATCTTTGGAAATGGCTGTTTCAATTAATGATTCTCGAATGTAGTGTTTCCATCTATCTTCCTCTTTTATGAGGATGGCTGCACCCGGATAGGCACCAAACCAAGCATATTCTTCCTCACTAATTCCGAAGGCCAAATTCATTTCAGAAAATCTCCAATGTGGAATATGTATTAACTCAAATCTACCCGCTAAAGATTCCGTTAAACCTTGTTGCAAAAGTAGTCGAGACGATCCAAGCAAAATCACATGCAAATCAAGATTATTAGCTCTATCTTCATCCCATAATTGTTTTACTTTTTCGCTCCATTGAAAAACTTTCTGAATTTCGTCAATGGCTATAATAAAAGTTGTTCCACTTATTTTTTGAGCAATTCTGGCTTCATTCCAAACTGCATTCAACCAGCCTTGGTCGCTGGCAGCTATAGCATCTGCACTTAAATATTTATTTGGCAATTTACATACCTCCAAAACCTGCCTCACCAAGGTGGTTTTTCCTACTTGTCTTGGACCGGCAAGCACTTGAATTTGCTTAACAGACTCAAACAATCTACTTTTAATTGCCTCTAAATAAGACCTTTGTATTGTATTCATGATTTTACTCAACGTATTGAGCAAATTTACTCAATATATTGAGTAAAACAATTTTGATGAAAAAATGCACCTTTTTTTGACTACTCCCTTTCCTAAAACTAAAGTAGTAAAAAAAACTAATGGTTGCATAGTTTCTTTGTGTAAAAAGCACCAAAAAACTTAGTGCCTCCGTTCCTTTGTGGCAAAAAAATTAGTTGCTTAGTTCCTTGGTAGTAATATCAGTTTCGGGTGTTGCAGTATTTTGCTCATCCACAGTTACTGATTTTTGCATCAATAGGATCAAAACGAAACCTAAACTGATTGCTGCATCTGCTATATTAAATACAGGTCTGAAAAATTCAAAATCTTCGCCGGCCCAAAAAGGCCAGCTTTCTGGAATGGTGGTTTGTATAAGTGGGAAGTATAGCATGTCTACAACACGACCATGAAACCATGAATCGTAGCCAAAATAAACGCCATAGAATATACTGTCAATAATGTTGCCTAATGCACCTGCAACAATCATTACCCAGCCATAAACATACCACGATTTGGTGTTTTTATCAATTAGAGTTTTAATGTAATAAGAGATAACGGCCACAAAAAATATTCGAAAAACGGTTAAGATGATTTTGCCTGTTTTGCCCCCAAATTCCATTCCGAAGGCCATGCCATAATTTTCGGTAAAGTGTAGTTTGAACCAATTTCCAATCACAGAAATTTCTTCACCTAAATAAAAATGAGTCTTGATATAAAATTTGAAGTATTGGTCTAGTGCCAAAATTATTAAGAGAATTGCAGTTGGGATACTATATTTATTAAGATTCATGTGTGTTGCTTTATATGCAAAAATAAGAATTACTGACTTTATGCCAAGATGTTTTAGATAAAGAGTAATTGTAAAATATGAAAGGAAAATAGTGATTGATTATTAAATAAAAAGCCCCTGCCAAAGGCAGAGGCTTTTTATTTATGTGTTCATTTTATTTGTACTGCTGTAATTTAGCTTCCATACTTAAAGTAGTATGGGGCACAGCGCGAAGACGTTCTTTCGAAATTAACTTACCAGTAACTTTGCAAATGCCATAAGTTTTATTCTCTACTCGGATTATTGCGTTTTCAAGGTTTTCGATAAACTTTCTTTGGCGAGCTGCTAACTGACTCAAATATTCTTTTTCTGAGGTTGAAGCACCATCATCAGTTTTGTTATAAGTGTTGTCAGTATCTGTTCCGCCATTGATACCAGGATTCGACATTTGGGTCAGTAAATTATTCAACTCTTCTTTGGCAACAACCAATTTCTTGTTAATTAATTCTTTGAACTCTAATAATTCTGAATCACTGTATCTTTTTGTTTCGCTAGTAATTGATGCACTTTCATCAGGTTTTTCCTCAAAAACTGGTGCTTTACTCACCACTGGCTTCAATGGTTTTGGTGCAGTGTTTATCTTTTTGGGCTCAATAACAACAACCACTGGTTCCACTTTTGTTTTTGTAGTTGGTTTCGCAACTGGTTTTGAAATTGGTTTAGCAACGGTTTTAACAATAGGTTTAGCAACTGGCTTGGCAACTACTTTAACAATAGCTTTTACAATTGGCTTGGCTACAGCTTTTTTAGCAACAGGTTTAGCAATAGCTTTTACAACTGGTTTGGATATAGCTTTTTTAGCGATTGGCTTTGCAATAACCTTTTTAGCAACGGACTTAGCTGTAACCTTTTTAGCCACCGCTTTTTTTGCCACAACTTTAGTTACAACAGTCTTTTTTGCAATCACTTTTTTAACAACAGCTTTTTTTACAATAGGCTTTTTAGCAACTATGCTCTTTTTTGCGATTGGTTTAGCAATCGGCTTTTTGGCAATTACTTTCTTAGCTACTGGCTTGGTAACCGATTTTTTAACAGCTGACTTTTTAGCAACCGGCTTTTTGGCAATTACTTTCTTAGCTACTGGCTTGGTAACCGATTTTTTAACAGCTGACTTTTTAGCAACCGGCTTAGCAATAGGCTTCTTAGCAACTACTTTTTTCTTGGCAATAGGTTTAGCAAGCGGCTTTTTAGCAATTGATTTTTTAGTAATGGCTTTTTTTGCAATTACTTTTTTAATCGAGGCTTTGTTTACCTTTTTAGGAGCAGCTTTTTTGACAACTTTTTTAGCAGCAGGCTTAGTTACTTTTTTTACTACCACTTTTTTAGCGGCTGCTTTTTTTGGTGCTACTTTAGTAGCTTTTTTGGGAGCAGCCTTCTTAGTAGCTTTTTTTGCTACAGTTTTAATGATTTTCTTCGCCATAATCTTCTAATCAGATTTTTTCAATTTGAACCTTTAATGTTTTTTCGTCAACAATAATTTCCGTGTCTGCTTCAAGGTTGCTTTCAAGGTGAATATCTGTTGCCAAAATTTCGCTGCAAATATAAGTTTTGAATTGATTTATAGCAGCTTTAATGTATGGATCATCAACAATTTTTATACTTATTTTGTCAGTTACCTCAAAATTACTTTCCTTTCTTAGGTTTTGAAGTTTACTCACCAATTCTCTTGCAATTCCCTCTTCCCTTAGAGAATCGCTCAAGTTGATATCTAATGCCACCGTAATTCTACCTTCGATAGCTACCTTATAACCTTGTATTTCTTTAGATAAAATTTCCACGTCATTGTGCAAAAGTTCTATAACTTCGCCTTCAATTTCCACTTTAATTGAACCATTTTGTTCAATTTCAGCTATTTGAACCTGATTAAAACCATTAATTGCCTCTGCCACTTGTTTCATTTTTGCCCCAACTTTTTTACCTAAAGTCTTAAAATTGGCTTTGATACTTTTATCAATAACATCGATAAATTCCAATTCCTTAACATTAACCTCGGCCAAAATAAGTTCCTTTACGTGCGAAATCTCATCTTTAATGTGTTGGTCAACAATGGGTATAAGAATTTTTTGGAGTGGCTGTCGAACCTTAATGTTTTCTTTTTTGCGCAGCGATAATACCAAAGAGGATATAATTTGGGCATATTCCATTTGTTCCTCTAATTCTTTGTTGATCCATTCGGTTTTAACCTCCGGGAAATTGCTAAGATGAACAGAATTGGCGTTTTGTCTTTTGCCAATTTCATTTAAATCTCTGAATAATTGCTCCGAGTAAAATGGCGCAACTGGACTCATTAATTGAGAAATGGTTTCCAAACAAGTGTATAACGTTTGGTATGCCGATATTTTATCTGTGGTATATTCACCTTTCCAAAACCGTCTTCTACACAATCTAACATACCAATTACTGAGGTTTTCACCAACAAAATCTTGAATTGCCCTTGTTGCGGGGGTGGGGTCATAGCTATCCATGTGTTTTCCTACTTTTTGAACCAATGAATTAAGTAGACTTAAAATCCAGCGGTCAATCTCCGGCCTTTCTTCCAAAGGAACGTCGGCTTCGGAATAATTAAAGCCATCTATATTGGCATATAATGCAAAAAAGTTATAGGTATTGTATAGGGTGCCAAAAAATTTTCGCTGACTTTCGGCTACTCCCTCTAAATCGAATTTAAGGTTGTCCCAAGGGTCGCTATTGGTTAACATATACCACCTGGTGGCATCAGCTCCATATTGGTCAATGGTTTTAAATGGATCAACCACATTGCCCAACCTTTTACTCATTTTATTACCATTTTTATCGAGCACCAATCCATTGGCAATTACATTTTTATAGCTGATGCTATCGAATAAAAGTACTGATAATGCATGTAGCGTAAAGAACCAACCACGGGTTTGGTCAACTCCTTCAGCAATAAAATCGGCAGGGAAATTGTTTCTAAATGCTTCCTCGTTTTCAAACGGCCAATGCCACTGTGCATAAGGCATGGCGCCGCTATCAAACCAAACATCTATTAAATCTGCTTCTCTAAACATTTTTTGGCCATCCGACGAAACCAAAATCACATGATCTACATAGGGCTTATGAAAATCTTTTATTTCAAAAGAATGCTCCAAAAAGCCTGCTTCCATTGATTTTTTAATTTCAGCATTTAATTCTTCGGCTGAACCAATACATTTTTCCTCACTGCCATCTTCGGTTCGCCAAATAGGCAATGGTGTTCCCCAATAACGTGAGCGGGATAAATTCCAATCCACAAGGTTTTCTAACCAATTGCCAAATCGGCCAGTGCCTGTATGCTCTGGTTTCCAATTGATGGTTTTGTTGAGTTCAACCAACCTGTCTTTTACAGCAGTTGTTTTAATGAACCAACTTTCTAATGGATAGTATAAAATAGGTTTATCGGTTCTCCAACAATGTGGGTAGGTATGCTCATATTTTTCAATTTTAAATGCCTTGTTCTCAATTTTAAGTTTGAGCGCTATCAGTTCATCAACATTTAAGTACTTATCTAATTTAGGAATAATAGAAACCAATCTTTCTTGCTGAATGCTTAATTCAATTGCCTTTTCTTCCTCGTTGAGATATGCTTCTTTCACAAATCTGCCATCCAAAGGAAACAAAGGATCCAACACACTCGACAAAAACTTACCTCTTTTATCAACCAATGTTAGGCTTCCTATTCCAGCTTGCTTGGCAACTCTAAAGTCGTCTGCCCCAAAGCTAGGTGCAATATGTACTATGCCAGTTCCGTCAGAGGTGGTAATAAAATCACCAATAATCACTTTAAATGCATCGCCATTATCGGGCTGTAGATATGGTAATAATTGGTGGTATCTTATTCCTTCAAGCTCTTTTCCTTTAAACTCTTTAACAACTTCAAACGGTATTTTTTTATCACCAGCTTTGTAATCATTTATCATTAAAGAAGCGTTGTCTTCTGGAAAATATTTCCCAACTAAATCCTTGGCTAGAATTACATTTATAGGTTCAAAAGTATATGGGTTAAATGATTTTATAAGTGCATAACTTATTTTCTCTCCAACGGCCAATGCTGTGTTAGAGGGCAAGGTCCAAGGTGTGGTAGTCCAGGCTATAAAGTAAACCTTTTCATTTGATAATCCAATTGCAGCAGGTTCAACCATTTCAAATTGGGCTACAACTGTATTGTCTTTTACATCTTTATAAGTACCAGGTTGGTTCAGTTCATGGCTACTTAAGCCTGTACCCGCAGCAGGAGAATAGGGTTGTATGGTATATCCTTTATATAAATAACCTTTGTCGTATAATTTTTTTAATAGACTCCAAAGACTTTCAATGTAATCGTTTTCATAGGTAATATAAGGGTTACTTAAGTCGACCCAATAGCCCATGCGATCGGTAAGCTTATCCCAAATATCGGTGTATTTCATTACATCCTTTTTGCAGGCATCGTTGTATTCGGCAACAGTAATTTTCTTGCCAATATCTTCTTTGGTTATACCCAATGTTTTTTCAACTTGTAGTTCAACAGGTAGGCCATGTGTATCCCATCCGCCTTTGCGTTTTACCTGAAAACCTTTAAGTGTATTGTACCTGCAAAATATATCTTTAACAGCCCGGGCCATTACGTGGTGAATGCCTGGAAGTCCATTTGCGCTCGGCGGACCTTCATAAAAAACGTAGGAAGGAGCACCTTCTCTGCTGCTAATACTTTGTTCAAAAACATTTTCCTTCTTCCAGAAATCTAATACAGCCTCTTCAAAAGCTGGAAAATCTAATTTCTTATATTCTTTGTACTTACTCATTGCTATAACAATTGGTTTAGGTTCAAACCGAACCTTTTTCTAAGGGGTGCAAAAATAGGGATTGAGAAGGAGAATTGAAAGTAGATTAAGTAGTTAGCTTCCTTTTTATTCTTCTATATCTTCGGGCTCAATTTCAATAAAGCTGGTCCCGAATTCTTTTTTCGAATTCATGGTTTTTTCTAAGGATAACAGCATGGCAGGTAACAGCAAAAGGTTCATAAACATGCCAAAAACAAGCGCTAAAGAGGTAAGAACACCTAAAGCAATGGTACCGCCAAAATTGGAAGCTGCAAAAATAATAAATCCTCCAAAAAGAGCAATGGCAGTATAAATAATACTTGGACCAGCCTCTCTTAAGCTTTCTGGAATAGCAATTGTCATATCCCAATTATTCTTTTTAAGCGAATGGCGGTATTTGGCCAAATAATGAATGGTAAAATCTACCACAATTCCATAAGCAATGCTAAAAATTATGATAGTTGAAGGCTTTAAGCGAATATCGAAAAACCCCATGATACCAAAGGTCATAACCAAAGGTATGATGTTTGGTATAAGTGAAATCAGCACCATTTTCCAGCTAAAAAACAAAAATGCCATCATAATTGAGATAATTACTAGGGCTGAAATCATACTTTGAATAAGGTTTTCAATGAGGTAATCATTTCCCTTTAAAAAAATGGCACTTGTTCCGGTAATTTTCACCTCATAATTTTCCTTAGGGAATATAGAATCTACTTTGTTTTGTACTTTTTTAGTGAGTATTTTCATTTCTATATTTCCAATATCGGCCATTTGAACACTCACCCTCGCTTTTCTAAAATTGCTATCCACCATTGATTTCATGATGTTGGTTTTATTGTTTTCTCTGGGGATATAGTCTACAATTTCGGTAATATCAACAACACTTGGAACAATATAATAGCGTTCATCGCCATAATGCATACCTTGATTGGCGAATTTTAAAACATCTACTATGGACGTTGGTTTAGATAATTCTGGAAATTGAGCCAACTCCTTTTGAAGCCTATTTATTTTTTGCAAAGTGACATAATCTTTAACTCCATCATTTCTTTTGGTATCTATGCTAATTTCGAATGGCAACGCACCTTTTAAGTGTTTTTCAAAAAACTTAAGGTCAACATAAACAGGGTCGTTGGCGGGCAAATCATCTACCACGTACCCTAGGTTTTTAACTTTAAATGAGCCATAAATTGAAAGTCCTAAAAGCACCAAAGTAACAATATAAATTGCAGGGCGGTTGTGGTGAACCAAATGATTACATTTATTCAAAACATTGTTTAACCTAATGCTATCTAAATGCTTGGTGTGTTTGGGGTTTGGAGGAGGGAGGTAGCTATAAGCAATTGGAATAAAAATAAGCGAAATAATGTAAATGAGCATGATCACAATTCCAGAAATTACTGAGAATTGATCTAACATAGCTGAACCCGAAAAGCTAAATACCACAAAACCAACAGCTGTAGTTACATTGGTTAAAAATAAGGGAAGGCCATTTTTAGAGATTAGGCGCAATAAGGCCAACATTTTATTGCCATGTTTGGTAAACTCTTGGTGATAAACATTGAGCAGGTAAATACAATTTTGAACTCCTATAATAACCATTAATGGAGGCAAAATTCCTGTTAAAATGGTTATTTTATAATCAAACAATGCCAACAATCCCATGGTTGCTACTACCCCAATAATTACAACTATTAAGGAGAATATAACTGCACTGAGGAAGCGAAAGAATAGAAAAATAAACAGTGCAGTAATTAAAATCGATAAATAGGTGAAGATTTTAATTTCGTTTCCAACCCTAGAACTCATGATGGTTCTTACATAAGGTAATCCAGAAATATGTACTTCAGAATTGTGGGTTAATCCAAATTCTTTTACACGCTTTTCAATTCCAGAAACTAAGGGAATACGGGCTTTACTATCTAGTTGCTTTTTGTTTAAATTAATGGCTAAAATAACTAGGTCGCTTTCAGGATTGTATAAAAGTCCGTGGTAAAATTTGAGCGATTTTACCACATTCTGAAAGGAGTCAAGTTCAGTTTGAGTTTTAAACTTTTTTGTTAAAATTTGCTTTATTTCTAATTTACCTAATGAATCATTCCTAAATAAATTATAGGCTTTGGTAATAGATACAACTTTTTCAACACCTTCAATAGCCTCAATCTCATTGCATAAATCATATAAATCGTTGAAATAGGCAAGTTTAAAAAGGTCTTTGCTTTGGGTACCTATAACCAAGATATTGCCATCCTCGCCAAAGGTTTCCTTAAACTTAACATAATCAATGTAATCTGGATCGTCTTGAGGTACCACCTTAGCAAAATCATAAGTCATTTGCACCTTAGTGGCATAATAACCAAAGAAAATGGATAATAATCCTAAACCAATTAGTAATCTGAGTCTATTCCTAAAAGAAAATGAACCTATTGCATGCCACATATTTTACAAAAGTAGCTAAAAAAGTTTAGAGTTAAATAATGTCTAAATTAGTTCAAATTACGATTATTACACTAATTTTGGTTCAATATCGTTTATTTGTGGTTGTATAATGTTTCAAATGAAAAAGAGTTTAGTTGTTTTCTTATTTTGCCTTTTAGCTGTTGTTTCCGTTGCACAAGTTAATTTTGAGGGTTGGCGGGTTCATTTACCTTATTTTAGAAATGCCTCCATTACCTCTGTTGGTACAAAAGTATATTGTGGTTCAAATTCTGGTTTGTTTTCTTATGATACCGATGATGGAAGCATAGAAAGAATTTCCCGCATCAATGGTTTATCAGATGTGGAAGTAAAGATTGTGAAACACAATGTGGCCAAAAATGTAAGCGTTGTTATCTACAATAATTCCAATATTGATATAATTGACGAGCGTACTCATTCAATATATAATGTTCCAGATATTTTAATGAAGACCATTATAGGTTCAAAAGCAATCAATCATTTGTGTTTTTTTGAGAATAAGGTATACTTGGCCTGTAGTTTTGGAATTGTGGTTTTAGATTTAGACAAAAGACAAATTATTGATTCCTATCAGAACCTAGGTGTTGGAGGTTCGCAATTAGAATTTTTGGCAATAAGTATATTTAACAATCAAATTATTGCATCTTCCTTAAATGGGATTTATTCAGCCCCTTTAAATTCTCCTAATTTGAACGATTTCAATTTTTGGAGAGTTATAAAAAGCTCAACTAAAAGTGGCAATAGTTTAGTGTATAAAAATATTCTCTATGCATTAGTTGATGATGCTTTGCAAACATATGACGGCATTACTTGGCAATTATATGGACCTACCAATGGTTTAAAAATTACAGCACTTCAACTAAGTGCTTATGAAAGTAGTGCCGCGGTAATGTATATTATTTGTCCAGAGAAAATCATTGTAGAAAGCGGCAACAACACCCCTCAAAGTTTAATACACACTTATAGGTCAGATGCAGCAGTAAATAACAAAGGTTACTTATCAATGGTGGATGAAACTTATGGGTTAACCATCGACAATAAGCAAACACAACAATTGGATTATATAATCCCTAATGGCCCAGTTTCAAAAACATTTGGAAGGATGCTTTATGAAAATGAAAAATTATGGGTAGCCGGCGGTTCTGTTAATGATAGGTGGGATCCACTAATGTATAATGGCAGTAAGTTTTATCAATATCAAAATAATAGTTGGTTCAATTTTACTGAAGAAAATACACCGGGTGTAATAGGTATGTCCGACTTTATCGACATCAAAAAAAATCCTTATGGCAATGAAATTTACCTTACCAGTTATGGGAGTGGGGTAATTGAAATGTTAAACAATGTTTTTGTAAAGAAATACGATGAAACCAATAGCACTTTGCAAAGATTAAGTGTGGTAGACCCTAACTTTAAACCCCTGCTTTCTGGTGGAATGGATTTTGATAACAATGGAAACTTATGGGTAAGTAACTTTGGGGCCAACAAGCCGTTAAGTGTTAAAACCAAATCTGGATGGTATGCTTTTAATATTGGCAATATTGCCGGTGGTAATGAGTTGGGTTGGGTTACTTGTGATGATTATAACAACAAATGGGTACTGAGTTTAAAAGACAAAGGAATTCTTGTTTATAATGATAATGGTAGTCCTACAAATGCCAACGATGATAAGTTTAAGATGTTGACCAAGGAGGTTGGCCAAGGCGCATTGCCTTCAAATACTGTTTTATGTGCAAGTGAAGATTTAAGGGGTGAAATGTGGATTGGTACCAGCCAAGGTTTAACTATTTTGAGTAATCCTGGTCAAATTTTTAATACAGATGATGAAAATTTTGATGCGCGACCAATTGTTATTAAAGTAGGTTCAAACTATGAAATTTTCCTGGGCAAGGAGCAAATTAATTGTATTAAGGTTGATCCTTCTAATAGAAAATGGATTGGAACACCCAATGGTGTTTGGTTGGTTTCTGACGATGGTTATAAAGTAATTAAAAATTTCACTACGGTTAACTCTCCTTTGTTGTCAAATAATGTGATGGAAATTGGTATTGATGAACATACTGGAGAGGTGTTTTTTGGAACAGAAAAGGGTATCATTTCTTATATGGGAGATGCCAGTGAAGGCTCCAAAGATTTTGGCAAAGTGGAGATTTATCCAAATCCTGTGAGGCCAGAATTTACCGGTAGTATAGCCATTAGAGGCTTAGTGGATAAAGCCACTGTTAAAATCACAGATATAAGTGGGAATTTGGTATTTGAAACTACAGCAAATGGCGGCTTTGCTTCATGGGATGGAAAAAGTTTTAATGGCAAAAGGGTTGGAACAGGGGTTTATGTAATTTTCTCTGCAAGTAAAGATGGTGAACAAACATTTGCAGGCAAATTGTTGTTTATAAATTAATCAGTTTTTTTAACAGCCATTTTCAATAAATTATTCCGCACAACCAAAAATCACAACTAATGAAAGCAGCAGTTTTACATGCTATCAATACTCCTTATTTATTTCAAGAATTTGAAAAGCCCGAACCAAATGTAAATGAAGTACGCATAAGGTTAAAGCATGCAGCGCTGAATCACAGGGACGTTTGGATCCAAAAGGGCCAATATGCAGGATTGGTATTTCCAATCATATGTGGCAGCGATGGTTGCGGAATAGTTGATGCTGTTGGCTCCACGAATAATGAAAGTTGGATTGGCAAAGAAGTAATTATAAATCCGTCTTTAAACTGGGGCGAAAATGATAGGTTCCAAGCAAAAGATTATGTAATTTTAGGTTTGCCCAATCATGGAACTTTTGCAGAATACGTTGTGGTGCCTGCCCATTTAATTCATGAAAAACCTCACCATTTGAAAAGTGAGGAAGCGGCCTCCATTCCGTTGGCAGGTTTAACCAGTTTTAGGGCTTTATTTGGCAGAGCAAAAGCCCAAAAACATGAAACAGTATTAATAACAGGTGTTGGTGGTGGAGTAGCCTTATTTGCCGCCCAATTTGCTATTGCTGCTGGTTGTAAAGTTTATGTTACGAGTGGAAGTGATGATAAAATAGCGCATGCCATTAAACTTGGGGCAAAAGGTGGCGCCAATTATAAACATACAGATTGGCATAAATCATTGGCAAAAGAAAGTGGTGGATTTGATGTGATTGTTGATGGGGCTGGTGGTCCAGACTTTGCAAAACTTGTAGATATGTGTAAGCCTGGTGCCCGAATTGCTAGCTATGGCGCAACAGCTGGCCCATGGAATGCTGGTGTTCCTGCAAAGATATTCTGGAAACAAATTGATATTTTAGGTTCAACCATGGGTACCAATAAAGAATTTAGTGATATGATAGGCTTTGTAAATAGCCATAAAATAGTACCAATAGTAGCAAAGGTTTACGGTTTGAACCAATGCCAAGATGCAACCGCTTATATGGATGAAGGAAAACAATTTGGCAAGATTGTTTTAGCAATAGAATAAACCTATAAAGGGTTTATCAAAAAATTACAACAGAATTAAACATACAGAAATTAGAATTACTTATTTTGCAAACCAAATGAAAGTTACTGAACATATTAAAAACGCAAAGGAAACATTGTTTTCCATTGAAATTTTGCCTCCATTAAAGGGTAAAGATATTAATTCAATATACAATGCTATCAACCCTTTGATGGAGTTTAAGCCTGCCTTTATTGATGTTACTTATCACCGTGAAGAGTTTGTTTTGCGCAAACGAAAAGATGGAGGGTTTGATAAATTATATACCCGCAAACGTCCTGGTACAGTTGCAATATGTGCCGCCCTTATGAACAAGTTTCATGTAGATACTGTTCCTCATTTAATTTGTGGTGGTTTTAGCAAAGAAGAAACTGAGAATGCTCTGATAGACTTAAACTTCTTAGGTATTGACAACGTATTGGTTTTGCGCGGAGATAATATCAAGAATGAGTCAAACTTTGTTCCAGAGCCAGATGGGAATAAAGATTCTTTGGAGCTCCTAAAGCAAGTTGCTGCTATGAATAATGGCAAATATTTAGACGATGAGTTGGAAAATGCGTCTCAATCAAATTTTTGTGTGGGTGTTTCTGGTTATCCTGAGAAGCATTTTGAAGCGCCAAATATGCAAAGCGATTTAAGGTGGCTGAAACAAAAGGTAGATTCAGGTGCAGAATTTATTGTAACTCAAATGTTTTTCAATAATTCTAAGTTTTTCGAATTTGTTGATACCTGTAAGAAATTAGGTATTGATATTCCAATAATCCCGGGTATTAAGCCACTTACAACCAAGCGTCAATTAACAATTTTACCTAAAGTGTTTCATATCGATATTCCAGAAGATTTGGTTCACGCCGTTGAAAATTGCAAAGACGATAAGGCTGTTAAACAAGTTGGTATTGAATGGGCTATTCAACAAAGTAAAGAATTGAAAGCAGCCAAAGTGCCAGTTTTACATTTTTATACGATGGGTTTGGCCGAGGTAACAAAAGCCATTGCGGCTGAGGTGTTTTAATTATTGCACTAAACTTCTCTATGAGTATTGAAATACAACCCTGGATGGGTAGAACGGAGTTGCTGTTGGGTCAAGATCAATTGCATAAGCTAATCAACTCAAATGTTTTGGTGGTTGGTTTAGGCGGAGTAGGGGGTATTGCTGCCGAAATGATTGCCAGAGCTGGGGTTGGTAAAATGACAATTGTAGATGCAGATACTGTTGATCCAACCAATCGCAATAGGCAGATACCAGCTTTAAAAAGTACCGAAGGAAAAGTGAAAGCAGAGGTTTTAGCCGAGCGATTGTTGGATGTTAATCCAGATTTAGATCTACAGGTTATTCCTGCTTATTTTAGGGATCAGCTTACTTTTGATGTTTTAGATAACAACCAATTTGATTATGCTTTAGACTGCATTGATACGCTATCCCCAAAAGTGTTTTATATCAAAGCATGCATTGATAGAGGTATTCCAATAGTTAGTAGCATGGGCGCAGGTTCAAAGGTTGATCCAACTATGGTTAGGGTTGCAGATATATCAGAAACGTATAATTGCCATTTGGCCCGTTATACCAGGAAATATTTGCATAGGCTAGGAGTTTATAAAGGAGTAAAATCTGTTTTTTCTGCAGAGGAAAAAGTAGTTAATTCTCAACTGATGTTGATGGAGGCCCGTAATAAAAAATCTGCTGTTGGAACCATCAGCTATATGCCAACTGTATTTGGCTGCACCGTGGCTTCAGTTGCCATAAGAGATTTATATAAATTACCCAAAAAATAGGTTTATTTCATTTGAAAAAAGACAATAGCTTCATAGAAAATATCATGGTTCTATATGCCAGATAGTTCCGGAATGATTGAAACAGGTTAATTTTTTTGAGGAATAATAAATGGTTAATTTCAAGTGCATTTTTTTGAAGATCTTGGTTGATAGCATCTATACAAGATTCTAAAAATTCTTTGTTCCTAATTTCAATATTACATTCGGTACTTCCAAAGTCGCTCAGGTAATTAAGGTTGTATGAACCTAAACAAACCCATTCATCATCAATCAAAGCCAATTTCGCATGTAATACACTTGGCTGCCATTCCCATATTTCTACACCAGCTTTAAACAAATCGGAATAAAAATATTGTGTGGCATATTTCATGGTTCCAATATCTGAAATACCTCCAAAAACAAGCCTGACTTTTACGCCTCTCAAAGCAGCTTTTTTAATCAATCTTTTCAGGGCTAGTGAGGGAAGGAAATAGCTGGCCATAATTAGTATCTCTTTTTGTGCGTTGCGGATATTTTGACGGTATTGCCTGCTAATTCCAAATTTTGCTTTCGACCAATGATTTTGAAGTATTCGAGATTTAAACGAACCTGTTTCTTTGCCGTATTGTAATTGCCTTTTTTTATCCTTGCTTAAAGGTAAATATCCTTTTTCTAATTTAAAGCAAATTCTTAATAAATCTACTACCCCGTTTCCTCTAATGAGAATGCCATAGTCTAGCCATGTTTTTTTTCCTCCATAGCCACTGTACGAATCGGAAATATTTATGCCACCAATAAGTGCAACTTTGCGATCGAAAATAAAAACTTTATGATGCATCCGCACACCTAAGTGAAGCTTAGCACTCAGTTTAAATTTTGAGAAGTAATTGACTATTGCCCCATTTTCTTTTAACTCTTTTTCCCAAGCAACAGGAAATCTTGCACTGCCAAAGGCATCGAGCCACAAATATATTTCTACTTTCCTTTTTGCAGCAGCTATGAGTGCGTCTGAAAAAATTTTTCCTGTATGGTCGTTCTCAAAAATATAAACGTGGAAGTGTATTTCGGATTGGGCATTATTTATTTGTTGCAATAGTTCCTTGAAGAAAGGCTCACCACTCTTTAATAGTTTTAAATCATTGTTGTTGTGCCAAGGAAATATTCCAATTTGCTTTTGCATAGCTATTGTTCAAAGCTACAAGCAAAGCAACATTTGCACAAGCAGTTTTTATAAAAATTATTAAAGGTTTGATCCTATTTAACCTATATAATTATTTGGAAGAATAATTTCAAAATTGCTTCCAACACCTATTTGCGATTGTAGTGAAATTTTGCCTTTGTGTATTTCGATGGTTTTCTTAACCAAACTTAATCCAATGCCATACCCAGCAACTTGGCGTGTGTCATTGGCCCTGAAGAATGGTTGAAAAATATTGGATAGGTCGGATTTGGCAATTCCAGGGCCTTTATCAATGAAGGATACCTTGATAGATAGCTTATCGAATTTAACTTTCACTTCGCATTGCAAATCTGATGAAAACTTACAGGCATTATCCATTAAATTAACAAATGCCGACTTTAAAAGAGCGTAATCTCCTTTTGTTTGCATCGACTCTTCATCAGCCGGAAATTCATCCCAATCTAAGGTGATTTTATACTTACTTTTCTGTTTGCTTAATTCTTCTTTTGCATCCATTATCACTTCAACAATGGATACCTCTTTAAAAGAAATTTTAGGGAAATCCGCATTGGCATTTGCTAAATCAGTAAGGCCATTAATGAGTGAAATTAAATTTTGAATATCTTCTTGTAAAGAATTAAATGTTTTTAAATACTCCTCTTCATTTCTATTTTGTAATAGCAAAACTTCAATCTGCCCTTTCATTACAGTTAAGGGTGTTCTAAATTCATGCGAAGCATTTGAAACAAACATTTTTTGTAAGGTAAACGACTTTTCAATTCTTTCTAACATGGTATTAAATACAATGGCTAATTGCGCAATTTCATCTTGCCCATTGCCTGTACTTACCCTTAAAAATAGACTACTCTCCGAAATTGCTTCCACTTTAGCAATCATTAATTTAATAGGTTGCAGAGCTTGCCTAGAAAAGTACCAGCCACTCACAGCAGCCAAAACGATACAAGCAATATTTAAGATAATTAAAAGTGATTTTAAAAACTTTAACTTGGATTGTCCTGCAATATCAATTGCACTGCTTACAACAAAGTAATTGGCACCATAATGCGGAACGATATAAGCAATATATTCGGTATCAGAATTATTTACAATAAATTCTGTATTCGATTTATATAAGCGCTTTAATAAGTCTATTTCTATGTCTTGGGTTTTTTCAGAAGCAAAGATAACCTCGTAGTGCTCATCGGCGATAATCAAACGCTCTTCAGGAAATCTATTGAGGTGTTTCTCGAACATCAATTTTAAAATAACTGGGGTAAGTTCTTCCTTGTCTAAATAATTAACAACTACATTCCTAGATACATTTCTTAACCTATCTGTAAATTCGTTTTTTCTAAAAATTTCAGAGAATTGAAAAATGAAAATAGAGAAAGCGATAAGTATACCTGCAACAATTGCAGTAAATTTAATTGTTAACGACTTTTTGATATTCATCCTCAAAGATTCCTATGTGTCACTTTTTACTATATAACCCATACCAACCATGGTATGAATGATTTTAGTAGGGAAATCTTTGTCTATTTTTTTTCTGATAAAATTGATATAAACATCAATCACATTAGTGGTTGAATCAAATCCTGAATCCCAAACTTTTTCCAATATCTCTGTCCTTGTAATAACCCTGTTCTTATTTCTAATGAGGTATTCAAGTAGTGAAAATTCTTTGGTTGTAAGGTCTATGGTTAGGCCACCTCTTCTGGCAACCCTTAGATTCAAATCAAGCTCTAAATCATTTAGTGTTAATATTTTTTGTCCCGCAAGGTTGTTGGGATTTCGTTTAGATAGTGCTCTTAATCTGGCTAATAATTCCTTAAATTCAAATGGCTTAACTAAATAATCATCTGCACCTGCATCAAGGCCTAAAACTTTTTCGTCGGTTGAACCTAACGCAGTTAACATCAATATTGGTGTTTTATTTCCTTCATGTCTTAATTCTTTTGCCACCTCTAAACCATCCATTTGCGGAATCATGATATCCAAAATAATCACATCATATTGATTTTCTTTGGCAAGTATTATTGCATTTTTGCCATCGTGGCACAAAGTTATTTCATGATTTTGTTCTTCTAATCCTTGTTTTAAAAAAGAAGCTACTTTTGGTTCATCTTCTACTACTAATACTTTCATTGTTCTTATTTTCTATTTATATTTTGGTCAGAATTATTTCTATGATTTTTCAAACTTTTAGCCAAGTTATTCTTTAATTCTGTCAAAAAAATTAAAGTCAAATTAAATTTACCAAAATCTTTCACAATGAAACAATTAACCTCCTGCTTTTTTTACTTTATAATTTTCTTTCAATAAGTATGTCAATAGCTTGTCTCTAAAATCACCTTGAATTAAAATCTCTCCATCTTTGGCAGTTCCGCCGCCTCCGCATAACTTTTTTAAATGCGAAGCTAAGGCTGCTAGATCTGTTTCTGTTCCAACAAACCCCGTTATTCTTGAAACCACTTTTCCGCCTCCTTTTCTATCCAGGTATATTTTTAAATTCTGTTGTTGGGGTGCAAGAGTATCGTTCTCGGTTTCACCATAATGTTGAAATTCAAAATTGGTATCGGTTGAATAGACAATACCAGCTCTGTTATTGTTTTTATTTTGTGATTTATTCATGTTTTGGAACAATTATTTTGAGTGATTTTGGATACATTTTAATATCAATTTTTGGTTCGAACCAAATAGCCTCACCGTCTATATTTACATATGCCTCACTTGGCATAATTACTGTTGTTTCTTTTAGCTTATAGCTTGTTGTTGATTTTGATTTATGTAATGTTCTTAAGAATAAATCGGTGCTTATTCCTAACATATTTTTCCATGTTACATCTTTTAATACTGTTAAGTCAAAAAGGCCATCATTGAATTCGGCGAGTGGGGCTATGAAAGCATTGTTGCCATACTGAGGTCCATTGCAAATTGCCATAATAAATGCCGAAATCTGCTTTGATTCGTTTTCTATTATAATTTTATACTCTTGGATTTGATAATTCCTCAACTCTTGCAAACTAATCTTGGCATAGGTTTGTAAACCTCTTGTTCCAGCGGAGGCAAATTTTGCGCTCACATGTGCATCAAAGCCAAATCCACAAACATTGATAAAAGGTATGTTGTTGGCTGAACCAGTATCTATCTGAACGGTGTTGTACGAATTTAATAATTGAATGGCAGATTCAGTTTTTAAGGGAATATTGAGTGAGCGTGCAAATCCGTTTCCTGAACCTAAAGGTATTATACCCATAGGTATATTGGTATGAATGAGTTCTGAGGCAATCAAGCTTAGGGTTCCATCGCCACCTACAGCAATAATAGCATCCTTTTTGAGAGCAACACCTTCCTTTAAAAGTTCCTTTGCATGTGCAGCAGATTCTGTATGTGCGATATCATAATTGAACAAATTTTTATTCAAATGTTGTTCAATTAGTTTAGGGATATTTTTTTTTGACCTTATTCCCGAGATTGGATTAATGATAAAGCGAATGTTTTTTTTGGAACTCATCACCAACAAAAATATTGATTATATTATTCAATCCTTCAACATTTAGTATATTCGACAAAATATTTTGATGAACTGGATTACCTTATTACAAGCTTTTAGGTATGGCGACCAAAATGCCCGTAACCTAAATGAAATACAGAATAGAAGTATCTTCGAACAAGATTACGACCGTATTATTTTTTCAACTCCTTTTAGGCGCTTGCAAGATAAAACGCAAGTAATTCCGCTTCCTGAACATGATTTTGTGCACAATAGACTCACGCACAGTATTGAAGTTAGTAGTGTTGGTCGCACTTTGGGTAAAATGGTTGGACAAGCCTTGCTCGAAAAATATCCAGATTTATCTAAACACTTAACTCACCATGATTTTGGTGCTATTGTGGCTGCTGCCAGTTTAGCGCATGATATTGGTAATCCTCCTTTTGGACATAGCGGCGAATCTGCCATCAGCGAGTATTTTAAAAATGGTAACGGAAAAAAATATTTAGTAAATCTTTCGGATCAAGAAATAAACGACCTCATCCGTTTTGAAGGTAATGCAAATGGCTTCAGAATTTTAACCAATGCCGGAAATATTGGCACAGGCGGTATTAGGCTAAGTTATCCAACCTTGGCTGCCTTTACTAAATATCCCAAGGAAAGCCTACCGTTATTCCCAAAAGGAAGAGCAAGTGAAAAGAAATTTGGCTACTTTCAAAGTGAAAAAAATCTTTATAATGGTATTGCTTCAACCCTAGGATTATTGCAAGTGGGAACTTCGGAAGGCTACCATTTTAGAAGGCATCCGCTGGCATTTTTAGTGGAAGCAGCAGATGATATTTGTTACCACATTATTGATTTTGAAGATGGATTGCGTTTACGTTGGATTGATTTTTCTCTGGCAGAGGAGCTACTTATACCTATTGCTGGTAGTTCTCTCTTTTTAGAAAATTACCAGCGCATCTTGCACCAAGATGAAAAAGTTTCCTATTTAAGGGCTGTTGCCATCAATAGTTTAATAAAAGAAATGGCAGCCTTATTCTTAGAAAATGAGGAGGCTATGTTGGCTGGCAGCTTCGATAAATCTTTGATGAATTTGAGTAGTCATAAAAATGAAATCGATAGGATCAAAAAGATATCATTAGAAAAGGTTTATAAAGCAAGAGAGGTAATTGAAATTGAAGCAGCCGGTTTTGAGGTTATTGGTGGCTTACTCGAAATGTTTTTAGATGCCCTGAACCAACTATGCGAGCAGGATAAACAAAAAAGTAGTTACCGAAGTGCCAAGATTGCAGAGCTATTTCCAGATTATTTAAAAACACCAAAAGATGAATTGAAACAGAGTTTATATTTAAGAATTATCGCTGTTTGTGAATTTGTGGCAGGGTTAACAGATAGACATGCCATTAGTTTATACAGAAAATTAAAGGGAATTGAATTGCCAAGATAGTTTAATTGTAAGGTCAATTGTTAATTCTGACAATGTTTCACACTCGCTGTCATATTTTGCTTTGGCATAATGATTGACTAAAAAAAACAATCACACCCAATTTGCGAATTGTAAAAAAAATATATATTTGACCAAAACCACCACAATATGAATTTAGGAAATGAATTCCGCAAATATGCGGTAAAGCACAAAGGCATTAGCAGTATGAAAGTGGATGCCTATATTGAAAGTTCTATGGAAGGAATGACAAGAACAGTTATCGAAGAACGTCCTATGAACTTCAGAGAAATTGATGTTTTCTCTCGTTTAATGGCTGATCGTATTCTATTTTTAGGAATGCCTATTGATGATTATGTTGCCAATATTGTTCAGGCGCAATTATTATTTTTAGATTCAATGGATGCCCGCAGAGATATTCAAATGTATATCAATTCGCCAGGTGGATCTGTTTATGCTGGTTTGGGTATTTATGATACCATGCAATGGGTAAATCCTAATGTAGCTACTATATGTACTGGTTTGGCTGCATCTATGGCAGCTGTATTGTTATGTGCTGGCGAAAAAGGAAAGAGAAGTGCCTTGCCTCACGCTCGTGTGATGATTCACCAGCCACTTGGTGGAGCGCAAGGACAGGCTTCAGATATTGAAATCACTGCTCGCGAAATTCAAAAATTAAAGAAAGAATTGTACGATATCATTGCTGACCATACTGGCCAACCTTTTGATAAAGTGCAAGCTGATAGCGACCGTGATTATTGGATGATAGCTGCTGAAGCAAAAGAATACGGTATGATTGATGACGTGCTTTTAAAGCATAAAAAGGAAATTGAAAAGAAATAAAATTTTTAACCCCGGAAAGTAAAAGAGTTGCTTCTTTGCAACTCTTTTTTTTTGGCTCAAAGTTGTTGGCCAAGAGCGGGGTTATTTATAATATTTAAAACTTAAGACTTATATTTGTTCTTCATGGCAAAGAAAAAAGAAGATATATGCTCCTTTTGTGGGAGCAATAGAAGCGAGGTTAATTACTTAATTTCGGGTTTGGATGCACTTATTTGCGAAAATTGTATTGGACAGGCATTCCGAATAATAAACGAAGACAAAGAATCTGTTGAGTTAAAAAGTGCTGAAAAAGCAATAAAAATGCTAAAGCCTGCAGAGATAAAGCAGCACTTAGATACTTATGTTATTGGACAAGATGATGCCAAAAAGGTTTTGAGTGTAGCTGTTTATAACCATTTTAAAAGGGTTTTGGCTAAGAAAACCAATGAAGTAGAGTTAGAAAAATCGAATATTTTAATGGTGGGCGAAACTGGAACGGGTAAAACATTACTTGCTAAAACTTTAGCCCGTATGTTACAGGTGCCTTTTTGCATTGCAGATGCTACCGTTTTAACCGAAGCAGGTTATGTTGGAGAAGATGTGGAAAGCGTTTTAACCCGCTTGCTTCAAGCTGCCAATTATGATGTAGCTGCGGCGGAAAGAGGTATTATCTATATTGACGAAATGGATAAGATTTCACGCAAAAGCGACAATCCAAGTATCACCCGTGATGTAAGTGGAGAAGGCGTTCAACAAGCTTTATTGAAGATATTAGAAGGAACAATTTCTAATGTGCCGCCTCAAGGTGGAAGAAAACATCCCGATCAAAAAATGATTCAAATCAATACTGAAAATATATTATTTATTTGTGGTGGTGCTTTTGAAGGTATAGATAAAATGATTGCCCGTAGGTTACAAACTCAGGCCATAGGCTTTAAAACAACTGAACTGCCTAACAGTAATTCTGATACCAGTTTGCTAAAATATGTCTCCGCTGCAGATTTAAGAACTTATGGTTTGATCCCAGAAATTATTGGAAGGATGCCAGTGCTTTGTCATTTAGATCCACTCGATAAAGTTATCCTTAAACGTATTTTGGTTGAACCTAAAAACGCCTTGATTAAACAATACATTCATTTGATGTCGTTAGAAGATATTGAATTGGTATTCGAGGATGAGGTTATTGATATGATAGTAGATACTGCTTTTGAATTGAAACTTGGCGCACGTGGTTTACGTAGTATTTGTGAGGCATTAATGATTGATTATATGTTTGATGCCCCAAGTGGAATTCACGCAAGTAAATTAACCATCACCGCAAAAGATGCCGCCGAAAAAATTGAACAAGTTAAATTAAAGAATTTCCAAGCAGCTTAGGGGATGCATCTGGCTTCTAGCATCTAGCTATTTCTCAAAACTAAATGCAAGAAGCAAGGAGCCAGAAGCTCTTCCCTCGGTTATTTCTCTTCCATTAAGTAAACAAGCGCTTCTTTCTCAATATCGTTGATGAGCATAAAGATGTCTGAATTGCGCATACCAAATAATGTGGTTTTGGCCCAAGTTGTATTCTTGTTGTTGTTGCCATAAATTTGGTTAAGCGATTGTTCAAATGTGACCAATTCTTTTGCTTGAGTTTGATCCGTGGGCATCAATTTTGAGGTAACCAGGTCGTTTGGATTTTTCTCAAATAATGTTTCCACTTGAAAGGTTCCCTCTGTGTTTGCAATGCTCTGATATAAGTAGTTTTTAAGTGCAACAGCGCTTTGGTTCAGAACGTAATATTTGGCCATTTTTTGTTTACCTATTTCGCTACTGTCTGATCCAAAAATATGGTTGCAGTAGTCTTTGAATTGCGCAGTTGATTTTTCATTTTGTTGCATAACCAACCACGGACTTACTTGCAGACTATGCGATAGCCGCGTGGCAGTTAAGGAATACAACATACCTGCAGCAGCAACAATTAGAACCACGGTAATAATTGCATTTGTTTGTTGGTCTTTTGATTTAAAACTGTTTACAAGATACAAGGGAGCAAAGACCAAAATGGCGCCAAAAGTGCTGATATTGCCTAGTATGTTGGCAAAGGGCCAATGCATAATTTTAAATAAAACACTTAGGCAGAATGATACGGCCAGAATGGTTCCAATACCAAGCAACCATCTTTGGGTGCCCATAGGATTTTCTTTGAGTTTAATAAAAAATAGAAGTGGAATAAAGAGCAGCGACAATAGAAGAATGCCTAGCAAAATAAAAATGGAGGCGCCTGGCCAATGCATGAATTTAAATATATTTCCAAAAACCAACATACCGGCACCGGCAATACCGCTTAATAGCATGAACTTTTTCATTTGATAATAGTGTTTAAAGGTGATTAATAAATGCGTTTCTACCTCAATTTCCTCGAGTTTGTTTTGGTAGAACTTTTTGAGGTAACTTTGAAAACAAATTTCAAAATCAGCTATTGGCTCTTTGCTATTTTCAATGAGGCAACAAACATGGTCGAGTATGCTATCCCGAAGGCCTTCGTCGCTTATACCTTGGTCGGTAATTTGCTGAAGCATGTAGTCTATTTGTTCGTTGCTTACCCGATACATTTTATTGTACCTTTAATGTGTTTAAATCTAAGTTCAACAACACGCGCATTGTCTCCATAAATTGTGCAAACTCATTGATTTTTTCACTAGCCTTTTCTTTACCATTTTTGCTTACCGAATAATATTTTCTTACCCGTTTTCCAATATATTCGACTTCAGTTGTAAGCAAGCCTTCATTTTCCATTGCATGCAAAGTTGGGTACAATGCACCTTCGGTAAGTTGAATGCGATTTTTGGTTAAGTCTTTTACTTTTTGGGTTATTTCGTAGCCATACATCTTTTGTTGATCACACAAAAGTTTTAAAATAATGGTCCTAAGTGTACCCTTAATTAGTTCTGATGAATAGAGCATTGTTTTCGTTTTTACCGCCACAAACATACATAAAACTCTTAGGTATTGAAATTTATTACATAAGAATCTTAGGTATATTGTGTAGTGTATTGATTGTGAAGTAATTAAAATGTATTTGGTGCTTTGGGAGTTTTATAGCTTATAGCTTCTGGCCTCTAGCTTTTTACCATTCACCAAAGACCAAAAATCAATTACCAAAGACAATCTTGCCGCAGGTTCACAGATTTAAATTTTAAATATGAATTCAATGCCAGCCGCCAGAAGCCAGCTGCCAGCAGCCAGAAGTTACCTCCCACGGGTGCGCAGCAATTCAAACAAAGATGCACGCACAATTTCGCCCATGGTTTGGGCTTTCAAGAAGCGCTTACTGCTATAATGTTTGGCTAAATCTTCACGCAATTGTATTACATTTTCTTGCGGGGCAATAGAATCTCGGCTCATGGCATCCAACAAATTTATCAATGGCCACTTTGCCGCTTTGATGCGTGTAATCATAATGCTGCGCTCTTCAAGTTGGTATTGGTGTAAACTCTCTTTGCTAATTTTAGCCTGAACCAAATCCAAAAAGGCTTTGTTCTGCTTATAGAATTGTGGCAGATAGATGTTTTTTCGCGATTCAAAGCATTGTTGATCAAAATCGATAGCTCTAATGCGGTAATGTGTTTCTTCAAAATCGGGCGTAATTTGAACCACAAAATTACTTGAATGCATGTCGCCCAAAAGGCGCACAAAACAACGCTCATTAAACTTAACAAACTCCTTTGCAATACGAATCATATTGAAATTCTCCACTTGCATATAGCTGCGTATAAATTCATCCCCTGGAATGCCAGCAATGTGTTCTTCAATTAAAGTATTTCCACTTACCAAATAGCTAATGCGATTAGGTGAAAGCAAATGCTCTAACTCTAAACCATAAATGCGCGAAGCATCAGCATTCTTTACATAAAAGTAATCAAAATTATCATTGAGTTTATTGATAATTCTAATGCGAAATGGCAGTGTGTTTCCATATAAACAAACATCAATTCTATCTACCCCCAAATGCTCTACCACTTTCATGTCGCCGCCTACCTTAAGCAGTGCATAAATCTCAAGTAAGTAAGAGTAAATTCTATTTTGTTCCTCTGGTCCGTAAATACAAGTTTCCCATAAAGTATCTTTTCCTTTTTTATCGTAATAGGCAATACTTTCTTTGAATAGTTTTAAATCAGAATAATGAATCGGAATATCTGTTTCTCTTCCATATTTTTTCAGATGTGCTCTTAAATTATTACCTATTTTATAGGCGAATTTCTTTTTACTAATATGAGGCATAGTATTGCGAATATACTAAAAATAATAAGCCTCGGTTTAGGAAAAAAGGTTGCCTTATTTACTGTAAAATTGGTTTAGGTTCAAACCGAAATTTTAAGCACTAATTTGTTTAAAATATTTCTTTCTGAACCAAAAAGCTAAGTTAACTAATGCAATAAGGGCTGGTACTTCTACCAAAGGACCAATTACTCCTGCGAAGGCTTGACCGCTATTGATGCCGAAAACACCAATAGCAACCGCAATAGCTAACTCAAAATTATTACCAGTTGCAGTGAAAGCAATAGAAGTACTTTTTGCGTAATCTGCACCAAAATATTTTCCAATGAAAAAACTTGATACAAACATAATGGCAAAATAAATGAGTAGGGGGATAGCAATACGAATAACATCCATAGGGATTTGAACGATGAGTTGGCCTTTTAAACTAAACATCAAAACTATAGTAAATAGCAAGGCAATTAGCGTAATTGGTGATATAAATGGAATATATTTTTTTTGAAACCAAATTTCACCTTTCAGCTTTAAGAGGGCATATCTGCTTATAATTCCGAGAGCAAACGGAATACCTAAATAAATGCCAACACTTTCTGCAATTTGCCCAATACTAATGCTTACTTCAAATCCTTTATACCCTATGATTGGTGGTAAAACGGTAATGAAAATATAGGCATAAACACTGTAGAGTAATATTTGAAAAATGCTATTGAGCGCTATTAAACCTGCAGCATATTCTCTGCTTCCATCTGCTAAATCATTCCATACAACTACCATGGCAATGCACCGTGCAAGTCCAATTAAAATAACGCCAATCATGTATTCTGGGTAATCTTTAAGGAATAGCAAGGCCAAAATAAACATGAGTATTGGCCCAACAATCCAATTTAAAAAAAGCGAAGCACCAAGTACTCTGGTATTTTTGAAAACTTCGCCCATTTGCTCGTATTTTACTTTCGCTAAGGGAGGATACATCATTAATATTAATCCAATTGCTAAAGGAATATTGGTAGTTCCATTAGAAAATGATTGGATAAAATTACTGCTATCAGGTATAAAATATCCTATGCCTACGCCAATTAACATCGCTAAAAAAATCCATAAGGTTAGAAAGCGATCTAGGAAACTCAGTTTTTTTCTATTTACCACCGGGGCACAATTGTTGACGCTCATATTGATTGAAGATTTGAAAAAACATACAAACATTCCATAGCAATTTCATTGCAACGTTCTGTATATTTTTCTTGTTGTAAAATACTGCCATCATAGGCCTTTGGATCGTTATAGGTAGTTCCAATGCGAATGTCGCAGCCTACGATAAATGGGCAGTTTTCATCGGCATCTGAGCAAGTCATTATTGCTGCAAAATTTTCAACTGGATTGTTGGCATGATCATACTTTTTTGAAAAGCAATTTGAAAACTCTCCTTCGCTAAAAAATACTTGGTAAACAGGGTTTGAAGTATGGTCTAATTGCTCTATAAAAAAGCCTGCATTTTGTAATGCTTCTACGGCATTTGGATTAAAAGCTGTGGCTTCTGTTCCGCCAGAGTAGCTAGTAACATTTTTTATTTGGTAATAATTTGCTGCAACTACAGACCAAATTTGGCCTAAATGACTTCTCCTCGAATTGTGGGTGCAGATATAATTGAGTTGAATGGTTTGATGACTGTTTATTTTTTCTTGGATATAAGCAGTTAACTTGTCTAAAATTAGTTTTCTATTACTACTTATTTCTTGAAAATTTTTGCTCAAAGCATCACACCTATCTTTGATTTCGGTATACATAGTTTCCTTAATTTAAAAATTAACAACATCCGCCACCAGGTGTGCAACAACTCTCGTTACCTAAAACTTCAAGGCTTACTTTCATTTTGTTTGCTGGTATACCACAACTATCAGATGCAAGGCAATTTGTTTGTGTATTTGCTAAAACAAAGTTTGTTCCATTGAAAGATAGGTGGTATTTGCCAATAGTATTAGATTGGTATTCTACTTCTACTTCTAGGTCTTCCATGTGCAACACACTTTCAGAAAGTTTGATGATGTTAAGTAGTTTTTGAGGAGCCAATCTGTGGTCAAAATCATTTGCCTCCCATAATTGGAAGTTGGCAACTTTTTCTGTTCTAACTGTGCCGCCACAATCAATAAAATGTTTGCTAATGACTCCAACTTCTGTTACATGGAAATGTTGAGGAACAATTGAGCCATTTTCTAATTCAAAATTTAAGGCTTCCATTGAGCTTAAATGTGATTTTACTTGAGATAATTTCATTTTTTTTTAATTAGCAACAATTAGAACTTTTAATTTTTAATTGTTTAGTGATGTTTTCGAAATAACTTCTTAAATGGTTCAGGGTATTTTCATCAATACAATAACAGATGCTATTTCCTTCAATTGTACCTTTGATAATTTTTGCATTTTTTAATTCTTTGAGGTGTTGTGAGACTGTAGGCTGAGCCAAGGGTAGTTCATTTACGATATCGCCACAAATACAAGCGTTAACTTTAAGCAGGTGCTCAACAATTGCAATTCTTGCTGGGTGCCCCAATGCTTTGGCAATAATGGCAATGGTATTTTGTTCATCGGAAAAGTGTTCGGTTTTTGAAGCGCCCATTTATTATAATTTATTATTGCAATATTACGATATAATTTTGAATCGAACTATTTTTTTTTGAATTCAATTAAATTCTCGTTTTGAAGGAGAGCTGCATGGGTACTCTAATTCTTGTTATTTGTAAAAATCAATTAAATAATTATTTTGCAATCATGAGTTATAAGCTAAACGATCCAAAAATAACAAGAGCATGGACAATGTATGATTGGGCTAATAGTGTTTTTTCCCTATCTATCACAGCTACTTTGTTTCCGGTTTATTTCAATATTGTAAGCAAAACAGCCTCCATCAATGCAGGTACCTACGACGCCATAAATAATGTTTCGTATATCATTGTATTTGGGTTCAATATGGTTAATTCTGCCTTATATACTTTTTGTGTGTCGTTCAGTTTTTTATTGGTTGCATTTATTAATCCAATTTTATCTGGAATTGCTGATGCGAAGCAGAACAAAAAGCAATTTATGAAGTTCTTTTGTTATTTAGGTTCATTTTCTTGCATGCTTTTGTATTTTTTCAATCCTGACAATCTTTGGTTTGGCATTTTTTGTTTTGTAATGGGCTTGTTTGGTTTTGGTGGAAGTATTGTATTTTATAATGCGTTCCTTCCAGAGATAGCTACAGAGGACCAATACGATAAACTGAGCGCTAGAGGTTTTTCTTTAGGATACGTAGGAAGTGTAGTTTTGTTACTATTAAACCTAGCTTTGATAAAAAATGTGGGTTTATTTTTCCCCGTTGCAGAGAAAGTTAAGGAATTGATGGCAGCAGATCATTCGCTTACTGCAATAGCGGCTTTAGAAAATTCCCAAAAATATTATTCAGGAATTGCTATCAAATGGGCCTTTGTAACGGTTGGTTTGTGGTGGGCTGGTTTTGCTCAAATTACATTTAGGCGTTTACCAGAAAAATCGAGGGCCGAACCTAAGCCTGGTGGCTTGATAAGTAATGGTTTTAAGGAGATTAAAAAAGTGTACCGCGAATTAAATTTGCCTGATAATGCTGTTGTCAAAAGATACCTAATTGGTTATTTTTTCAGTGCAATGGGTGTTCAAACGGTTATGTATGTAGCTAGTATGTTTGGTGAAAAAGAACTGGGCATGAAGGCTGATAAACTGATCATGACGGTCTTAATTATTCAGTTAATTGCCGTAGTAGGGGCTTGGGGTTTTGCAAAAATTTCTGCCATTGTTGGAAACATATATGCGCTTATATTCATGAATGTGGTATGGATTGGAATTACAACTGCGGCATTTTATGTTAATACAGAAAATCAATTCTTAATACTTGCTGCTGTTGTGGGTTCGGTTATGGGTGGTATTCAATCTATGAGCAGGAGCACCTTTGCTAAACTCATTCCAGATGGCACAAAAGACACGGCATCTTATTTTAGTTTTTATGATTTTTGTGAAAAAATGGCCACTGTTTTGGGTACTTTATCTTTTGCTTTAATCAACAATTACGCACAAAATATGCGCACTTCTGTGCTAGCATTAATCATATTCTTTATATTAGCACTGTTTTTCATCATGCGTATTAAAAACTTTAAAGAAGTACATCCTTAATGAAGGTAGATTTATTTATTCCCTGTTTTGTTGATCAGTTTTCGCCAAATATTGGTTTTAACATGGTGAAGATATTAGAAAAGGTAGGTTGTAAAGTTCATTACAATCCAGAACAAACTTGCTGTGGTTTGCCTGCATTCAATGCCGGTCACTGGGAAGACGCACGCGAAGTTGGAGAGAAGCTGCTCAATGAAGTAGGAAGTGATAAAACCTTGGTTTGTGGCGCAGCTGCTTGTACTGGTATGATTAGAAATTCATACGATTTATTGTTTCAAAATTCAAGTTATCACAACAAATACCGCCAGCTTCAAAAGAAAAACTTTGAGTTAAGTGAATTCTTAATTGACGTAATGAAGCTAGAATCTTTAGGGTCGAAGTTAAGCGCCAAGGCGGTTTATTTGGATTCATGCCAATCGCTTAACCATTGCAATATCAAAGAGCAACCGCGGAAGCTTTTGGCAATGGTTGAGGGTTTAACTATAATTGAGTTGCCATGTGCAGAAGAATGTTGCGGATTTGGTGGCACTTTTTCCATTAATTATGAAGGAATGAGTGTGCAAATGGCAGAGCAAAAAATTCAACATGTGTTAAACACTGGTGCAGATATAATTATTTCAAATGATTATGCCTGTTTGATGCACCTCGATGGTTTTATAAAGAAAAAACAATTGCCACTCAGCATCATGCATATTGCCGATGTTTTAGCAAGTGGTTGGTAGAAAAAAAATAATTAATCAACAAAATAAAATTTTTTAAAAATGGAACCTACAATTATCTCTTCAAAATCTGGCGTATCAGCCGCCTCCTTTATTACTGGTGTTTATGGCTGGATGATGCTTGCCCTGATGCTTACAGCAATTACTTCTGTATTAACAGTTAGCTCCGAACCTTTGTTAAATTTTGTGTTCAATACCCCATTTGTTTTCATGGGTTTAATTTTTGGCGAACTTGGATTGGTTTGGTACCTGAGCGCACGCGTTATGAAAATGAGTAACCTTACTTCAATATTACTCTTTATAGCCTATGCTATTTTAAATGGTATTACTTTATCTGTTGTATTGTTAGTTTATTCTGGTGCTGCTATTTCAACGGCATTTTTAGTTACTGCAGGTACTTTTGGTATCATGAGTGCTGCTGGCTATTTTACAAAGAAAGACCTAAGTGGTTTTGGCTCGCTTATGGTGATGGGTTTAATTGGTATCATACTTGCCAGCATTGTAAACTATTTTATCAAAAGTGATACCATGGGTTATATCATTTCCTATGTTGGTGTAATGGTATTCGTTGGCTTAACAGCCTATGATACCCAAAAAATAAAAAACATGGCTCACGAGTTAGAAGAAGACCAATTAAAAAAGGCTTCCATCATGGGAGCATTGACTTTATACTTAGATTTTGTGAACCTATTTTTAATGTTACTAAGAGTGCTAAACCGAAGGTAAGCAATAAGAAACTATATCACCCGATAAAGAGAGTTTTTAATTCAGAATTCTGAATTCAGAATTCTGAATTAAAAAATTATGATGTACAGCAAAGTACGATTACACCAATTTACGCAAGATGTTTTTATTCAATGTGGTATGCCCGCATCTGATGCCGCGCTTGCGGCAGATGTTTTGCTCAGTGCAGATTTGCGTGGGATAGATTCGCACGGGGTTGCTCGTTTAAATGGGTATGTGCGCCTATATGAAGCGGGTAGGGCAAACATGCATGCTCATCACAAAATAATTCACCAAACGCCCTCTACCGCAACCATTGACGCGGATAATGGTTTAGGTTTGGTAGTTGCGCCAAAGGCAATGGAATTGGCCATGGAAAAGGCAAAACAGGTAGGAACTGGTTGGGTGGCCATTCAAAATTCTAACCACTTTGGCATTGCTGCCTACCATGCAATGAAAGCTTTACCTCATGATATGATAGGCATAAGCATGACCAATGCTAGTCCGCTTGTGGCACCAACGCATTCAAAGGAACGCATGCTAGGAACTAATCCTATATGTATTGCATTTCCTTCTGGGCAAGAGCTCCCTTTTGTGATAGATATGGCAACCTCCAATGCAGCCAATGGTAAATTAGAAATTGCCCAAAGATTGAATAAAGAGCTGCCGAATGGTTGGGTTCAAACCAAAGATGGAAGCCCAAGCATTAATGCCAATGAATTGAAAAATGGTGGCGCTCTTTTGCCTTTAGGTGGCCATAAAGGCTACGGTTTAGGTGCAGCAGTAGATATTTTAAGTGCGGTACTTTCAGGTGCAAATTATGGGCCATGGGTGCCTCCATTTGTGGCGTTTTTAAATCCGTTGGAGAACCTACCTGGCAATGGAATTGGCCATTTTTTAGGAGCCATGCGTATTGATGCATTTAGGCCAGCTGCCGACTTTAAATTACATATGGACAATTGGATTACTCGGTTCAAACAAGCTCAAAGAATTGATTCCAATCAAGAGATTTTTATACCCGGTGAAATTGAATTTAACACGAACAAGGATAGAGAACTAAACGGCATTCCTTTAAATGAGGTGGTAGAAAAAGACTTACAAGAATTAGCACAAAAATTAGGTTTGAACCTATAACCAGTTTTTCCGTTTAAACCATTGGAAAATGGAAATCGTTATCACAACCATGAGTAATATTATGCCCGGATAACCCCATTTGTGAGTTAGTTCTGGCATGTATTGAAAATTCATTCCATATACACCTACTATAAAAGTTAAGGGCAAAAAGAAAGCAGAGAAAACAGTAAGAATTCTCATTACCTCATTGGTTTTTTGCGAGGATAATGATATGTACAAGCTCACCAGGTTATTAATATTATCATGCAATTCATCCGCTTCTGTTTCTAACCTCAATTGATAATCCCTCATGTCTTCGTAAAAAGAATTTTTTTGATGGGAGTTTGGCAATGCCTCAATCACTTGCTTTGAAATGGAGTTTAACTTCTTAATTACCCCAGCTTTTCTTTTAATCAAATAGAGCCTTCTCAATAAATCTGGCACCTTCTTTTTGAGAAAAATATTTGAATCATACACATCCATTTCTTGGTCCATTTTATTTAACGGCCCGCTAAATGTTTCCATAGAATTTTTGATGATTTTGCAAACAATATCAAATGGATGCTTAACACTTTTTTCATTGGCATATTTGTCGGAAATGCGATTGATAAAATCGGTTTCGCTCCTATGAATTGTGAGGATAAATGATTTATTGTAAAAAATAGCGACTTTTCTGGTTAACTGCCTGATGTTGTCGCTTTCAATTTTACATTCTGAATCAAAAAATCTGATGATAATAAAAAAGTATTTCTCAAATGCCTCATATTTTGGTAAATGTTCAGATTGCAAACAATCAATTACTGCCGCTTCAGGCAAATTGTATTCCAAGGCCAAATCTTTAAGCTGCTGCTCGCTTGGGTTAAAAACATCTTTCCATTCAAATCCAAATCCTTTGTCTGTAAAGTTAGATAGCATTGTTTTGATATTTAAAGGTAATTAGGGGAAATTAGGAATAATATTTTAAACAAAGGCCTTTTTCTGAAATTTTTTTTCGGCCCAAATTATTTGAAGTTTTTAACTTCTCAGGTGAGTTGTTTTTTGAATCAAAATTAACTAGCCACCTATATTTATTGCCTGGTACCAATTGGAAGGTAGGCTCTAATGTCATTAAATTAGTTAAAGAAAATCAGGTGGTTACTAAAAAAGTTTTAAAACTTAATTAAGCAATAAAACTATTTCACCTACCAATCGTTTTCAATTGAGTGAGTAAATTTCATAAGTAAACGTTGATTAGCAACGGGGAGGGCACCTTGAGTAAGTGCCCTCTTTTTTTGATAAAATTTTGAAGGCACAAAGCGACAAAAACATCAAAAGCCTCATTATGAGGCTTTTGATTGAGGTACCGAACAGATTCGAACTGTTGTAGAAGCTTTTGCAGAGCTTTGCCTAGCCACTCGGCCACGGTACCTAATTGGGCTGCAAATATAGTATAATTTTGAAAGTGTTCAAGAGCTATTCCAAAATCATCAATTTATTTTTTAAAATGATTGAATGAAACGCATCTTCCAAATGCAAAAAATACATGCCATTAGGTAAAAATAAACCAGCCAATTTCAACTGATAATGTTGATTGCCATTAAGTAAATTAATCTTGTCGTTGTATACCAATTTGCCATATGTATCATAAATTTTTATTTGAGCCGATATATCATTTTGAGTGTTATTTAATACTAAAGTGGTATTTCCACTGCATGGATTTGGATACAACAGGCCATTTTTTTCTTCTTTATCAGCAGGCAATAAATCATTTCCGGTAAGCCAATAATAAATAGAGTCTGTTCCCGGAATTCCCCATCCTTCATAGTTATCTGGAAATATTGAATTGAACCCACTTTTTTTAATCAAGTAAAATAAATCCATGTTACTCAAACTGGTATCTACCTGCCACAAACATGCTGCTAAACCTGCTATAAGCGGACAAGCAAATGAAGTACCATTGCCCGCTTTTAACAAGCCCGTTGGCAATAGGGTAACTGTTTGTTGCCCCATAGCAACTATATCCGGTTTTGTTCGGCCGTCGTAACTCGGACCCTCACTGCTAAAGCTAGCATAATAGCCATAAATGTCTACTGCCCCAACAGCCAAACAGCTATCAGCATCGGCAGGTGCAACAATGTATCGCCAGGGTGTTTCAGCCTCATTGCCTGCAGAATTTACCACCAATATTCCTCGTGAGGCAGCGTAATTTGCAGCCTGTGAAACAATGGTGGTTCTGCCATCCATGTCTTCATATTTGTGATTGGTACCATAAGTAAAATTGGCTGAATAACCCAATGAACTACTAATAATATCTGTTCCCAAACTATCGGCCCATTCGGCGGCCATGAGCCAGTTCCATTCTTCCAAAATGCCCTCCTGAGTCATGTCTTCTGTAACTGCTAAGTTAAAGGTAGCACCATAAGCAGCACCAGTAAAAGTTGGAGGCAACAAAGCAGCCATGGTAGAGAACACCCGAGAGCCATGTTCGCCATCGCTTCCCATTTCATAAACAGTACGATTAGGATCCACAAAATTTTTGGTATTTGCAATGCGGTTCTCCATATATAAATGCTCGTAAGCCTGCAATTTATCAACTCCAGTAAAGCCATTATCGAATACCGAGATTGTTCTTCCTTTGCCATTATATCCCATTGCATGCAACTTATCTATTTGCAACATTTCTAATTGAGGTAAGCTACTTAGTTTGGGTGCATAATTGCCGCTTTTAGTTTCTAATGTTACTGATTGATTAGGTTTCAATGCTTCAATTTTAAGAATAAAAGGGTAGGGTAGCTCACAAATTTTTAATGCCATTTCGGTTTGAACCAAAACCGCATTGAGCCATTTGCTTTTGCCAATTATTTGAAGCTTTTCTGCCTCTATCAAATTGCAATAAGGCGCATACACTTGTTGGTCTTTTTCGTCAAAGCATAAATTCATTTTTTGATGGCGCAATTTATTTTGCTTGCTCAATTGGATTGTTGGGGCCGGACCTTTGTCTTTTAAATACATCAAATAATAAGCAGCAAACGAAACATTCGCTTGGAGCATAAAAACAATAAATAACAATCGCAGTAGCATTTGAGAAAATTAAACTTTTTCTAAATATATTATTAAATTCGCAGGGTTCAAACAAAAAAATTATAAAAATAACAATATGAAAAAATTATTAGCGGTAGCAGTTTTGGCTACATCTCTTTATGCTTGTGGTGGTGGTTCAAAATCTAATGCTCCTGCAGCAGATTCTTTACAAGTAAATCCTAGCGCAGATTCTACAACTGCTACTGCAGAAATGTATGGCGAAGCAATTACAGCAGATAGCGCCATTGCCATTGGTGAACTTGCTACATTAATGGGCGATAAAAAAGAATTGGCTGTTAAACTAACTGGAGAAATTTCTGCCGTTTGCCAGAAAAAAGGTTGCTGGATGGAAATCAAAAATCCAAATGGTGAGGCAATGCGCGTTACCTTTAAAGATTATGGTTTCTTTATGCCTAAAGATGCATCTGGCAGAACTGCTATTATGCAAGGTGTGGCTAAAGTTGAAGAAACCAGTATTGCAGATTTAAAAGAATATGCAAAAGATGCTGGCGATAACAAAGCAGCCATTGACGCCATTAAAGAAACCAAAAAAGAATTGGTTTTTGAAGCTAGTGGTGTAATTTTAAATTAATAAACATAAATTGTAGCGGCTCTCATTCTATTGATTGGGAGTCGCTTTTTTATATCCTATGAAAAAGCTCATTATATATATACTTGCTGGATTTTTGGCATTGATGTTTGTGGAAGCATGCAACAATAGCAACAACAAAAATGTTGATACAGCAAAAGCAGATTCTGTCAGCAAAGATTCTCTAAAGGCATGTGGTCCAATAAAAGATCCCAACAACCCAAAGCCAATGGCCTTAATGATGCGCTTAATGGCTGCTAATGCAGATAGCATGCGTTCCCAAATATTGCGTGGTGAGGCATTAGATTCTGCCAACTATCCATTTATAAAATTCTACTTGGTTGAACCAACCGACCCCAATGTATTGGAGCCTCAGTTTTTTGAAAATGCGAGGTTGTTCCAAACGGCCTATAAAGATTTATTTGAGCACCCAAAGGAGCAGAAAAAGTATTATAATTTGATGATCAATTCTTGCATTAAATGTCACGAAAGCTACTGTAGTGGCCCATTGAAAAGGATTAATAAATTCCCTATTCAATAAATTTGACCTATTTTTTTGAAAGTATTAGTTGTTCATGCATTTAATTTTTATATTCGATTAATAACTAAGGTATTAAACCATTCATTTTTTTAACTTATGCATAAAATTTTTACACCAAGTTATCTAAAAAAGCTCTTAGTGGCTTTTGCATTTTTAGGTATTGCAGAATCTGTATTTACCTATACCTCCGGGCCAGGTGCAGGATATACCAATGCACCAGGAAATTCTAATTGTACCAGTTGCCACAGTGGTAGCCCTATTACAAATGGAACTGTATGGTCGAGCATGACTTTAACCAGAGCAGGTGGAGGAGGTATGTCTGGAGTATTGCCCAACGCATCAAATGCCATGACCTTGAGTTTTAGCTCTCCAACAAGGTCCACCATGGGTTTTCAATTGTGTGTTTTGCCATCATCGGCAAGCAGCACCAGTGCAACTGTTGGTACTTTTAGTTTTGGTACATCTACCTTGGTTCAAACAACATCCAGCACTTCTCCATCTAGGCAATATCTCATGCATACCTCTAGTGGAGTTGGTTTTGCAAGCGGCACTGCAACATGGAATTTTAATTGGCAAACTCCTACTTCTTATACCGGTGGGGCTACATTTTATGTTGCCCTCAATGAGGCAGATGGTAATTCATCTTCTTCTGGCGATAACATCTACCTTAAAACGTTTACAGCAACCGTATTGCCTGTTCGTTGGTTAGATTTTTCTGCTACAAATACTGGAGATGGCGTTAGGTTAAAATGGAGCACGGCTCAAGAAATCAATAACAACAAATTTGAAGTTGAAAGAAGTGAAGATGGTGTAAATTTTGAGAATATTCATACTACCAAAGGAAAAGGTAATAGTGAAACCACTTCTTATTATTCGTTTATAGATAGCAATCCGTTGAATGGAAAAGCTTTTTATAGGATCAAACAAATTGATTTTGATGGAAACTTTGATTATTCAGTTGTAGTAAATTATGAATCAAACAGTTTGGAGGAGCCTGTTGTTTTGGTGGACGCAAGCGCGCAAAGTGTTTGGTTCAGCCAGCCAAATGTTATTAAAGAAGTTATTGTTTGGGGATTAAATGGGCAAATGGTTAATAAATTTGAAACCAATGGCAATGCAACTTTACCATTAACTGGTTTACAGAACGGCCTTTATTTAATAGAAATTAACGGAACCCAAGGTTCTCAGTGGATGAAAAAATTACTGGTTCAATAACCAGTAATTTTTTCTCCTTAATATTATCTATACAGTACTTCCTTAACTGCTTTTATTGTTTTTTCTACGTTAGGAAGGAACTCTTCAACGAAAGTTGGCGCATAACCTAATGGTGTATCTTGTGTGCAAATTCTGCGAATAGGCGCATCCAAATGATCGAATGCATTCTTTTGAACCATGTAGGTAATTTCAGTTGAGATTGAGGCCAATGGCCATGCTTCTTCTACAATCACCAAGCGGTTTGTTTTCTTAACGCTATTGATTACGGTATCATAATCTATAGGACGTACCGTGCGTAAATCTATTACCTCGCAGCTAATGCCTTCTTTGGCTAATTCTTCTGCGGTGCCCAAGGCCACCTTCATTATTTTTCCAAATGATACGATGGTAACATCTGTACCTTCTCTTTTGATATCGGCTTTGCCAATAGGAATTAAATATTCTTCTTCTGGAACTTCACCTTTTTCGCCATACATCTGCTCACTTTCCATAAAAATAACTGGGTCATTGTCTCTGATGGCAGTTTTTAATAAACCTTTGGCATCATAAGGATTTGAAGGAACTACAACTTTTAGCCCCGGGCAGTTGGCGTACCAATTTTCAAAGGCCTGACTATGCTGTGCCCCCAGTTGTCCTGCACTACCTGTTGGACCGCGAAATACCATTGGAATATTGAATTGTCCGCCACTCATTTGGTACATTTTAGCCGCAGCATTAATTACTTGGTCTATGGCAACTAAAGAGAAGTTGAAAGTCATAAATTCAATGATTGGTCTTAATCCGTTCATTGCAGCACCAACACCAATACCTGCAAAACCTAATTCGGCAATTGGTGTATCAATGATACGCTTGGCGCCAAACTCTTCTAGCATACCTTGACTAACTTTATAAGCTCCATTATACTCAGCTACTTCCTCGCCCATTAAAAACACGTTTGGGTCAAGGCGCATCTCTTCACTAATGGCTTCTCTTAATGCTTCTCTAAATTGTATTGATCTCATGGATTGAATTTAAAACGAACTGCAAAAATAGCAAGCTTTGCCTGATATCAAAGAAAGTAGGTAATTTTGAGTAAGTTTTCACTTTATTGGGTTCAAATGATTGGCGAATTGTTGTTTACAGCTACTTGAACCTGGTTTTATTATGGTAAAATTTAGAAATTTTCCTTGTAATTTTACAAAAAGGTTAATCAATAAACCCAATATACCCATGCTGCGAAATTTAGGTTTGATTTTAATGTTAATTCCTCTCTGGGGAAATGCCACACATATTATAGGCGGTATGATGGTAATGAAATGGCTAGGAGGTAATTCGTACCAGTTATCTGTCCATATTATAAGGGACTGTAATTCAGGTTTTGCGGTAGCCAATGATGGGAGTATAATGGTAGGGCTTTTTGAAAAGGGCACAGATTCGTTAAAAACCAATATAGAAATACAATTTGACAAGCAAAATATTGACACAATAAAAGTACCTAATAATTGCATCAAGAAATATAATATTTGCTCCCAAATAGTTACCTATACTAAGATTATAAATATAGATTCAACTATATATAACCATGCTGCTGGATATTATTTAAGTTGGCAAAGGTGTTGTAGAAAAGGTTCAATTATTAATTTAGTTAATTCAGGTTCTGCTGGACTCTGTTTGTATTTAGAGGTTCCAAATTTTAGCTTAATCAAGAACAGTAGCCCAATTTACCAATATAACCCATCTCTAATAGTAAGTAATGGAATTGATTTTAGTTATAATTTTAATTTTTGGGATCAAGATAATGATAGATTGAAGTATTCCTTGATAACTCCTTTGAATGGATTTCTTGATCGGGATAATCCAGTTTCTTTGATTCCTAAGGCTGGACCATATCCAAGTGTGGCTTTGGCAAATGGGTATTCAAATGCAAACCTAATTGGTGGCATAAAGGCGTTGGAAATTGATTCAAATACTGGAACTATTACCGGAAAACCGAATAAATCAGGTGTTTTTTTAATAAGTGTTTTAGTTGAGGAGTTTAGAAATGGTCAAAAAATTGGTGAAGTTAGGTTAGAATTGGAAATTAATGTTTTGGGAAACAGCAAGCCAGCTCCAGAGTTAATTTTAGCTAGTTTGGATAATACACAAATACATGGCGATATAATAACAATGCACACCCCAGATTTGCTTTTTTTTAATATTTATGCCAGTACTATTTACGATTCAATTTATCTACAATTAGAGTTACCAGATTCAATGATTCAAGGTTATCTATATAAACCTATTTTTAAGGCGCTTTCATCTGGGTATCGTAATGCAGCATCTTGGTTTGGATGGAATACTTATTGTGGCATGCAAGATTCTGGGAAACCCATTCCACTTGTGATAAAGGCATATGATAATGATTGCCCAGTTTCAAAAATAATCTCAAAAACGATATGGCTTAAAATTTCTGATCGCCCAGTTCTTAAGGGGCCGAACGAGGTTTGCTTAGGTGCGCAAGACATTGAATTTTCATTGCCTAATAATTTATCAGCCAATTCTTACAATTGGACCTTGCCTTCAGGAGTTATGGGATTTAGTACAACAAATAAATTAATTGCAGATTTTGACAACACCCCCTTAAATGGAAATATTTTAGTTTCTGGAAAAAATGCTTGTGGAGATAATTTCACTATAAACCATTTAATTCTTACGGCGGCGAAACCTGAAAAGCCAACGATTTCACTGTGGGGTTTAAATATTCATTCAAGTATTGAGTTTGGGAACCAGTGGTTCAGAAATGAAAGCCCAGTATTAGGAGAAATAGATAAGTATATTGACCTTAAAGCTAATGGACGGTATTATACCATTATCAATTGGCTAGGTTGCAAATCTGATCCTTCAGAGCCTATAGATATTACTTTTATTACTGGAGGTGATAAAGTAATAAAGTTGCCTTTGCCACAAGTTGTACCAAACCCTTTTTCACAAAGCATTACCTTAACAAATCCTTTGTGGGAATCCGACATGGAATTTTTTGTTTTAAATAATTTGGGTCAAACCATGGTTCAAGGAAAAATGAGCAGAGAGTTAAATATCCCTACGGAATGTTTCCCTTCTGGATTATATATTTTAATGGTGAAATCTGAAAATACATTTTATAACCTTAAGTTGATCAAGGAATAGTGGGTTTATTTTAGAACGAAATTGCCCAAAGATTGTGTAAATTTTTAGTTATAAAATCTTCAATGTTAACAAATCATTAACTATTTGTTGTTAAATAGTTATATTTGTACTCATGAAAGAGAAAGGAAGATATTTTAGCTGGTTAACAAGGACTTACATTTGTTCTGTTTTCTTGTTGGGTCTTGTTTTTTTTTGGAATAGCACTTTTGCTGCCCCCAAAGAGGTTTCCTCTTATAAGGTAAATTTGTATGGTCATAATTTGACTGTTAGTGTATTAGGGTTAAAACAATCTATTTCATTCCCATTAAACGAAAAAAATATTAGCGAGCAGATTCAATTGTTTGAATCTGTTGATTTAACAGCCTTATTAGCCCAAATGGACAATTATTCTGCTGAATTTGGTATGGATGATATGGCTTATTTGTTATTTACCCAAAAGGTATGTAAATCCATTTTTGGTTCAATTCAAACTGCCAAATTATTGGAATATACAATTCTAAAAAGAAAAGGATATAATACATTATTAGGTTACTCTTCGAATGACGTTACTGTTTATGGTTACCTTGATTTTAATGTTTTAAATAATACTTTTATCAACTATCAAGGATTGGTATATACCGATTTATCTTTTGCTCAAAATATGGAAACTTGTGAAGAGCAATTGCTAGAAAAAATTTCTGGTGGAAGGGCAATTTTAATCAATGAAAAACGGCCTCCATTTTATAATGCCTTAGAGAAGAAATACAAGTTGCATTTTAACCACGACAATACTACCTATTTCTACAACGGTGTTTTGAATCAATCGCTAGCCCTTTATTACCAAGAGTTGCCTGATATTGAGTTTGGTCCTATCTATTTAAACTATCAATTATCTGATAAGGCCAAAAGCAGCTTAGTGAATGAAATTAAATCTGATCTGGAAGGTAGAAGTGCCATGGCTAAAATTGATTTTTTACTCAGCTTTGCCCAACAAGCATTTGCCTATAAAAAAGATATAGAGGCAATTGGCAAAGAAAAATTTGCATTCCCAGAGGAGGTGTTATCTAATAATTTTGCAGATTGTGAAGACAAGTCGGTCTTCTTTGCCTACATGGCAAGAGAGGTGTTTCAAATGCAATCCATAGCCTTAATATATTTCCAACAACACCACTTGAATGTTGCAGTAGCCATAAATTCTAAGGACGGTTACAATTTTGTTTTCAATAACCAAAAGTACATTGTTTGTGAGCCTTCTGGAATTGGTTTTGTGCCAGGCGAAAATGCCTATGATTTAAAAAAGGCACACATTGTAAATTGGTAATTAGCTGTAATTATTTTTTTGGTCCCCTTGGCTGCAAAGGCCTAATCTCCAGATTTACACTGTGAAAATTGTTGGGCATTTCCAACGCTTGAACCATCATTGATGCAACATCTTCGGGCATTAGCATGTAATCATGTGGTTTAATTCCCGGACTGTTTCTGAAGAAATCTGTTTTGGTTGAACCAGGATATACACAGGTAACCTTAATACCAAAATCTCTCACTTCTCTAAATATAGATTCGCTTAATCCCTTTACCGCCCATTTGGTTGCACAATAGCCGCTAACTTGCGCCATTCCTTCCAATGCAGCGGTAGATGCAATATTGATGATATGTCCAAATTCAGATTTTTTCATTTGTGGCAAAACCTGTTTGATACAATAAAACATGCCATGAATATTGGTATTAAACATTTCGTGCCATTGCTCTTCTGCCAGGTCTTCAATATTGCCAAAATAACCTAAACCAGCATTGTTTACTAGAATATGAATTTCGCTTACCTGTTGGTATATTTCAGTAAAGGCGGTTTGAACCGACCCACTCAGCTGTATATCACATAATATGAAATGAAAGTTTGGATTAGTAATTTCGGCCGGACAATTTCTTCCAAGACCAAAAACAATGGCACCTTTATCTAGTAACTGTTTACAAAGTGATAGTCCAATTCCCTTACTTACGCCAGTAATAACTGCATGCTTATTTTTTAGTTCCATTTTTTGAGGAGTGAAGAATTAAGAATTAAGAGTGAAGAATTAAGAGTGAAGAACTAATTCAACACTCTTACCTAAACACTCTTAATTCTTAACTCAAATCTAGTAGCCAAAAATTTCTTCAAGGGTAAGTACTTGTACCTTGCCTAGTTTTTCTAAATCAGCCGTTTTCAATTTATCTTGAGAACCCATGATGCAATAGGTAAAAGGCTTATTGGTGTAATTATTGATTTGGAAATTTTCAATATCTGTGTAAGTTAGTTGTGGAACTTTTTGGTAAATATCTTTATTCAAATCATAGTTTAATCCTAATTTTTGAGCGGCAGCGTAAGCAAAAATGATATTGGCATCATTGGTTCTTTCGGTTTCGATGGCATTTAAAATAGAATTTTTTGCCGATTCAAAACCATTGTCTGTTCTAGGCATTTTATTAAGCAATTCATTCATGGCCGGCACGGCATCGTTGAATTTATCTGCCTGTGTGCCAACGTAAGCAACTATGTAATAAGGATCTTTTTGTTTGCTTGGCGTATTGTAACGAGAATATGTTGAGTAGGCCAAAGCCTTTGATTCGCGGATTGTTTGGAATACAATGCTCGACATACCTCCTCCAAAATATTCATTGAACATGGTTACTACTGGTGCTTTGGCAGCATCAAATCCGGTGGTAGATCTATTCATCCACATAATTTCTGCTTGAACCATTTTATAATCTACAAAAAGGACTTTATTTTCATTGGTCTCAGTGCGAACAAATTCAACTTGTGCAGGGTAAGGCAGGGGAGTTTTGTTCATTTTGTGTTCTTTATTTAATGTTTGTGTTAAAGAAGCAATTGGCAATGGACCAAAATACCAAATTTTATGTTGGTAAGAGGTTAACTGCTTTAAGTAGCCAGTTAATTCAACAGCAGTTAATGCTTTTAATTGGTCGCTTGTAAGCTCATGTTTAAAAGGATTTTTTGGTCCAAACATGGCATAGTTTTGTAGTGCTGCACGGAAAATTAACCCTTTGTTTTTCTTGTTGTCTTCTCTCCCTTTTAGGGTTCTTTCCACTAAAGTATTGAGTGCAGTTTGATCGGGTTTTGCGTTTGCCAGTAAATGTTCAAATAACTTTAATGCTGGAACAAAATTTTGGTTCAAACCTTTTAAAGAAACATATACTTGTTCATTGCCAACATTTACGCTGAAATCGCAAGCTAATTTAAAGAACTCCTGACTAATTTGATCGGCAGTGTATTTGTCGGTGCCCAAGTATTGAAGCAAGTTTACAGCCATTGGTAATTTCAAATCATTGAATTTACCCATGTCTAAAACGTAGTACAACTGGAACAATTCATTGTCGGTATTTTGCACATAGTGAATAGGAGCATAGCCAGTTTTGCCAAAAGTCATGTCTTTGTTAAAATCTATAAACTTAGGTGCAATTTTTGGAGAAGGAGTTTCTAAGATTTGCTTAACAAAAGGAGAAACGTCATCACGGTTTACATCAACGGGTGTAATTTCTGGTTTGTTGATTTTAACAATGCTTTTGTCTTCGCCAACTTTTTTGTAAACTATAACGTAATTATTGGCATAATATGTTTTAGCAAAAGCTACTAATTCCGCTTTGGTAATTTTCTCCATTTCGTCAAGTTCGGCAACCACCTCAGCCCAGTTTCTATTGGAGGTAAAAGCATCTAGCATGATACCAGCTCTGCCATCGTTGCTTTCTCTTTCTTGGATTTTGTACACCTTCATATTGGCAATAATTGCTTTCAAGGTATTTTCATCAAAATCTCCTGCTTTTACTTTTTCTATTTGAGCTAACAATAGGTCTTTAACTTCCTCAAGGGTTTGGTCTTTTTTAGGTTTTCCGGTTAAGAAGGCAATGCTATAATCTTTGTTTCCCCAAACAGAAGAGCTTGCACCAAGTACAGCTTGTTTTTTATTTAGGTTCAAATCTATTAAACCAGCTTTTGCATTTGATAGCAACATATCAACCAATTGCAACATTCTACTTTCTTTGGTTCCAACCCCTGGCATTCTGTATCCAATCATTAAGTTTTCAGCATCAGGACCAAAAACAGTTACCACGTCTGGAGCACTTTGTTCAGTTTCTGGTTTAAAAGTAAAAGCAGGAACAGCTTTATTTTGCATATAAGAGAAGTTAGCATCAATTGTTTTTATGGCTTCATCTGCATCAAAATCGCCAGATAAAACAATGGCCATATTATTAGGCACATAATAGGTATTGTAATAATTTCTGATTTTTACCAAAGAAGGATTTTTTAAATGTTCAACTGTTCCAATGGTAGTTTGTGTTCCATACGAGTGATTTTTGAAAAGAGAAGTCATCATGGCTTCAAATACTTTTCTACCATCATTATCTAATGAAATATTTTTCTCTTCATAAACTGCCTCGAGCTCTGTGTGGAATAAACGCAAAATAGGGTTTCTGAAACGTTCGGCTTCAATTTCAACCCATTTATTAAAGTTGTTTTCAGGAATATCATTTACATAAACCGTTTGTTCAAGTGAAGTAAAAGCATTGGTACCTTGTGCTCCAATTCCTTGCATCAATTTGTCGTATTCATTGGCAATAGCAAAAGAACTTGCTACACCGCTAACAGAGTCAATTAAATGGTAAATTTGTTTGCGTTTGGCTTCATCAGTGGTTTTGTTGTATTGTTCATACAAAACATCAATTTTATCTAATTGAACTTTTTCTTTAGCCCAATCTTTGGTGCCATATTTATCGGTACCTTTAAACAACATGTGCTCCAAGTAGTGTGCTAAACCAGTATTGTCGGCAGGGTCGTTTTTACTTCCCGCTTTGGTGGCAATATAGGTTTGAATTCTGGGTTGTTTTTTGTTAACAGCCATCATTACTGTAAGGCCATTTGGTAAAACATAAGTCCTTACTTTCATAGGATCATTGGCAACTACCGTATAAGTATATTTGCCATCTGCGGATTTCTTTGTTTCGGTAACAAATTTGTTTTGTGCATTTGAGTTTAGACCAATTAGGCCTATTAGAATTAAAAGGATTAACTTTTTCATGTTGCTTTTTTAAAGTTGTGCAATGTAAACATAATCCTCAAAAAAAAACTATTTTTGCTCCATGTCGTGTGGATATGTTTGCCCAGTTTGTGAGGGAAGTGGTTACTTAGAAAATGGCGGTGATTGCGATTATTGCCAAAAGCCCAAAACCGGAAAGCCTTCCGGTAAGAATTATTTTTTTGAAATAAGTAGCATGCGGTCTTTTCCTTGGAGGTCTTTTTTAAAGCTAAAATTAATTGGCTGGCAACCTAAGATATTGGTTAAAGCCTCTTTTTGATATTCACTTATTTCAAAAAATAGGTATTCTGCCTTTGCAGCAATAAGAAACGAGGCTAAAATATGGATGTAAAATTGTAATGGGTTAGCATTGGGAACAAACAATGCCAAATGAGGTTCAAAATCCAATACATTTTGATGCATTTGTTCCTTTTCAGTTTCGGTAATGTAAGGTGGGTTGCTGATCCAAATTTGCGCAGGATGATTGGCTAAAGTAGCTTTTCCAATGTGGTTGAAAACAGAATTTGTGTGGAGCTTAATTGGCAATTTTAGTGATGTTGCATTTTTTGCAACCAATGAAATTGCTTCCTCAGAAATATCCAATGCATCAATGCTGGCTTCTGGAAGTTTCTTTTTCAAAGCCAAAGCAATGCAGCCGCTGCCAGTACATATATCTATAATATTCAATTCAGGAATGGCTAATTCTTTTTCACAGATGAGTTGAAGGCACCAATTTACGAGTTCTTCTGTCTCGGGTCTTGGTATCAGTACACTTGAATTTACTTCAAGCGCTAAGTCCATAAAATAGGCATAACCTAATATGTATTGTATTGGTTCACCTTTTATGAGTCGGTTCAAAACGAAATTAAGCGTAATTTCTTCTGCAACACCTAACTCTTTAACAAATAGCTTGAGGTGAGCTTTTTTGATGAGTAATTTATCTTCATATACCCAATACATGAGTTCTTCGGCCTCTGCTTTGGTATACAAAGGCATTAACTTTTGAACGGCCTCATTAAAATAGTCAACTACATCCATTTTTTGGTTCGAACCTAATCTAGACTTCTAATTTCTGTGGTCATTTTAAAATCAATACCTTTTGAACTGGATTGCTGGATATAAGTTTTTTCGGTAGTTTCCAATATTTTTACCAGCACCACTAGGTCCATTGGAATTTTTAGGTTTCGTGGATTTTCAATTATTTTCTTGACCTTTAAAGAGTAGGTGCAATCATCTATCCATTTAACTGTAAACTCCATTTTGAGTTTGGTATAATCTTGTAATTCAATTTGAGATTTTCCTTTACGAGTAATATAGGTATTACCATTTGCTTGGTCTTCTAGCACAAAATGGCCATCTCTAAATTTTTGGCAATTTGGTTTTTGTGCCCAAGCATTGAAACCAAAAAGGATGAATAAGCAAGCAACAGTTGTTTTCATAATTTGCATCAAAACTAATAAACGCCATGAATATTTTTTGGATAAAGATTTTATTGAACAAATAGCCAGCAAAACAAGTATGAGAGGCAAGCCTTACCAAATGGAATACAAAAAAGGATCTATTATTAACATTAAGGAAGTTTTATATCATGAACTGAAGAAAATTGAGGCCAAGCAGGTTGACACCCAGAAAGGCATTAAGTTAACAAAATCCCCTGCCTGTTGATTAGGTTTACGAGTTCTAAATCTGTTTCCTTTATACTATTTTCTTTAAAAATGTACTTACGTTCATAAATTTTTCCTTCTACATAAAAGCTCATCCAATAAGAATTATTTAAGGCAAAAAGTGCTTCTGGAATAGGTTCAATCTTTACATAACTCAGTGGTTCAATGGTTTCAAGAAAATGCCTGAGATCACTGGTTTTTTTATCTTCTCCATCAATGGTTCCATAACCTTTGCTCGTTACTAAAATCCCATCCATTTTCATTTTGGTGTAATTAATGGCATATACATTCCAAACCATTTCCATTTCATCACCTAGCTCATGAACTACCGCTAAGGCCAATCCTTCAAAACTCTCTTCAACAATATCTTTTAACATAAAGCAAAATTAAATGTTATGAAATGAATTTGTTTAATTTTTTTGTCGTGCAAATTCTGCATAGCAAGCTCTAATGGCAAGAACCAAATCATAGTCGTTGCTATTTAATATAAAATAGTGCGGTAGGTTACAGAATTTCTTAAACTCAAGCACCTCATCAGGCTTTAGGTTAGTGGATCTTAAAATTATACTATTGGTATACCTTTCATCTACCATCATTTGTTCCTGGTACAGTTCTACCAAGCGTTGTAATTTAATGTATTGCTGCAATTGTCGGTTTCCACCAGCAAACAAATCTGTTATTACAGATCCGGAGCTTCCGGTAACCCAAGAATTTACATGCTGGTAATTATTAAGTAGGGGACTTGTTTTTAATATTTTTGCGGCTTGCCTGGCTAAACTATCTCTTTTTCTTTGGTTATAATTTACTTCAACCTCTTTTAATCGGTAGCTTGTTGATTTTAGTTTAACTCTTATGGGATCTGTTAATTGGTTCATTACGTATTTTTTTAACGGTAAAACCAAGTTTTGGTAACCAATTACAGAAAATATGAGGGTGTCGTTTTCATTTACTTGAATTCCGAAAGCGCCATATCGATTGCTAATAAACCTTTCTCCACTTGGTCTTTTTAAAATATTGGCCAAAGGAACAGTATTATTTGTGTCTGAACCAATCACATATCCGCGTAATAACATAGTTTTGGGTTCTGTTTGAGCCGAAACGCTGAAATAGCAACCGAATAAAAATAGGACTACAATAAAATAATATTTGTTACTCACTCTATGCAAATAAAAAGGTTCGAACCGAACAAACCATACCGTTTAACTAATAATAAAGATTATTATTTCATGGTTTAGCCCAAATTGAATGTTGGTAATTGACTCGCTTAAAAAAAAGTTATTCTTAAAATTTAATTTAAGTATTTGACGATCAATAGGCTTCTTTTTATTTAGATATAGTCTAAATAGATTTTTTTTTTAACAAGATTTTTACGGTTCTGAATTGTGCTTATATTCGCGGCTGAATAGACAAAAGCAGCAATGCTTAGAACAATTTAACGAGGCCTCAACATTTAAATAAATTATAGATATAATCATTCCAAATAAATGAAGTTTTCTAGACTATTAACCTTAGCCGTTTCATCCCTTCTAACCATACAATTGGCATTTGCCGATGCTGCAGAGGGCGATAAACTATTTCAAGCCAACTGCACGGCCTGCCATGCCATCAAAGAAAAAGTTGTAGGACCAGCATTGAAGGATGTACACAAACGCAGAGATGCCAAGTGGTTGGTAAAATGGATTAAAAATTCACAAGCACTTGTTAAATCTGGAGATCCTGTTGCAGTGCAGGTTTACAAAGAAAACAATGAATCGGTAATGACTTCATTTGAAAGTTTAACTGACGCTCAAATTAATTCAATTGTTGAATACATCAAGGTTGCAAGTGATGCGCCAGCTGCAGCGCCAGTTGCCGCAGGAGTTGTTGCTCCGAGCGCAGGAGCGCCATCAAACAATGGTGGAAATGGTTTCTACACAAGCACAACTTTCTATGCTTTGATAGTTATGGCAATCATTCTACTTTTGATTGTATTTATATTAAAACGCATCCAAAATGTGGTGGAGGAATTATACAATCAAAAATTCCCTGAAGTAGCAGCAGAAGAAAAAGAATCAACAATCACTTGGAGGGAGAATACCTTATCTTTCAGGTACAAATTATTTAAAAAACATCCAATTGTTGGAACCATGGTTGTAATGCTGGCCTTTACTTTGGCATTTGGCCTGTATGGTTTTGATTATGGTGTAAGAGAAATTGGTGTTCAAAAAGGTTATGCACCTGTTCAGCCAATTAACTATTCTCATGAATTGCATGCTGGTACTTATAAAATTAATTGTTTGTATTGCCATAGTGGTGCAGATAAAGGAAAGCAAGCTTCCATTCCCTCGGCAAGTACCTGTATGAATTGCCACATGCATATAAATGCCTCAGCAAAATACGACGGAAAAGTATCTCCTGAAATTGCTAAAATTTACAATGCAGTAGGTTGGGATGCCGAAAAGCGTGCTTACGACCCAACTAAACCAAAAACACCAATTAAGTGGGTTCGTATCCATAATTTACCAGATCATGCTTATTTCAACCACGCGCAGCACGTTAAAATTGGAAAAGTTGAATGTCAGGCTTGTCATGGACCAATAGAAACTATGGCTGTTGTTTCTCAGCAGAGATCATTGCAAATGGGATGGTGTATCAATTGCCACCGCGAAGCAAAAGTGGATGTTGCCAATAATGATTACTACGAAAAATTGCATGCTAACTTGAAAATGGAAGGCAAAGAAATGATAACCGTAGCTCAAAATGGTGGTTTAGAGTGTGGTAAATGCCATTATTAATAGGTTCGAACCAAGACAACCCAAAAAGTAAATTTTATTTACAACTTAACAGGAAAAAAATTATCAATGGAAAATAAAAATCAATACTGGAAAGGTTTAGAGGAGTTAAACAACGACCCTAAATTCTTAGAATCTAAAAAGCATGAGTTTGCAGAAGGAATTCCTTTGGATGAGGTTTTCAATGAAAGCGATGGTGAATTGAATGCAAACAGAAGAGATTTCTTAAAATATTTTGGTTTCAGTATTTCTGCTGTAGCGTTGGCTGCTTGTAATAAAGCACCAATTAAAAACGCAATTCCATATATTGTTAAGCCCGAAAACATTACTCCAGGTATTCCTAATTGGTATGCCTCCACTTGTAATGCATGTTCAGCAAATTGCAGTATTTTGGTTAAAACCCGTGAAGGTAGGCCTATTAAGATTGAAGGTAACGCAGATTCGCCAATATTTAAAGGTGCAACCTGTGGCGCTGGTCAGGCAAGCTTATTAGGCTTATACGACAATGAGCGTTTACGTGGACCAAAAGCAAAAGGTGCAGATACAACTTGGGAAAAAATTGACAGTGAAGTGCCAGCCGCATTGGCTTCGGCTAAAAGCATTGCTTTGGTAACCTCTACCATAAATAGCCCTTCTACCAAGAAGGCAATTGCAGAATTTACTGCTAAGTACCCTCAAACAAAACATATCCGTTACGAAGCTTTCTCACAAGGAGCTATATCAAGTGCAACCAAAGAAGCTTTTGGCATCGAGGTTGTTCCTGGTTACCGTTTTGATTTGGCTAAGGTAATTGTTTCGTTTGGAGCAGATTTCCTAGGTACTTGGATTTCTCCAGCAGAATACACCAAGCAGTGGTCGAAAACTCGCACGGCTGAAAACAAAAATATGAGCCGTCATATTCAGATAGAATCTACCTTATCTATTACAGGTTCTAATGCAGATGTTCGCTATCCAATTAAGCCTTCTGCTGAAGCAGCTTATATTATTAGCTTGTACAATAAAATTGCCGTTTTAGCTGGTGCACCTGCTTTAGGTAGTTTACCTCCGGTTGAATTAGCTATTAACGGTATTGAAAATGCAGCTAAAGAACTTTGGGCTGCAAAAGGTAGTTCATTGGTTGTTTCTTCTTCTAATTTATTGGGTGTTCAATTGGTAATACATGCCATCAATCAATTATTAGGAAACATTGGAACAACAGTTGATTTGGTTAATTACAGTAACCAACACTACAGTGATGATTTAGCTTTCAGGCAATTGGTTCAAGATTTAACAAGCGGTTCTGTTGATGGGGTTGTATTTTACAATGTTAACCCAGTTTACAGTTACCCAGAAGGTACTAAATTGGCCGAAGCCATTAAAAAAGCAAAGGTTAGTATTTCATCTAATAGCAATTTAGATGAAACTTCAGAAAATTGCCAATACTTAACTCCTGATAGCCATTTCTTGGAAAGTTGGAACGATAGCGAGCCAAAAGCTGGTTATTACACATTTACCCAACCTACCATTTCACCAGTATTTAATACACGTCAAATGCAAGAATCTATGATGCATTGGGCAGGCAATACAAACAATTTCTACGATTACATGGTAGCAAATTGGAGTGGTAAATTAAGTGGCGATAATTGGGCTAAAGCTTTGCATGATGGATTCTACCAAGAAACATTAACAGCCGCACAGCCAAAAATGACTGGTTCTGCTGTTGGTATTGAATCTTTGGCTTATGAACTGTATACCAATAACAAATCGAAAATTGAATTAAAATTATACGCCAAGGTTGGGGTAGGTGATGGTTCAAACGCGCACAACCCTTGGTTACAAGAATTACCTGATCCAATTAGTAAAGTTACTTGGGACAATTATGCTTGTATCAGCAATGCTACTGCAAAAGAACTTGGAGTAAAGGATGGTGACAAGATTAACATATCTTTCAAAGAAGGAAAATTAGAAGCCTTACCAGTTTTGGTTCAGCCCGGACAAGCCAATAACGTTATTGCGGTTGCAGTTGGATACGGAAGAACTAGTGGTGGTAAATCTGGATTGAATGTTGGTATCAATGCATATCCAGCTTCTTTATTGGTAAACGGCACTCATTTTTATGGTCAAATGGATGTGAAGGTAGAGAAAGCTGCAGGTTCTTACGAATTGGCTCAAACTCAAACCCACCATACTATTCAAGGTCGTGCTCTGATAAAAGAAGCATCTCAAAATGAATACAGCCACGATACAAAAGCTGGGAACCATGACCACCACAAAGCAATCAAAGATTCAGGTAATTTAATCACTCTTTGGTCTGAGCGTGATACAAAGGGCCACCGTTGGACTATGGCGGTAGATTTAAACAAATGTACTGGTTGTGGATCTTGCGTTGTAAGTTGTAATGCAGAAAACAATGTTCCTGTTGTTGGTCGCCAAGAGGTATTGAACCGCCGCGAAATGCATTGGATTCGTATTGATCGCTACTACCGTTTCCGTAACAAAACCAATAACAATATTACCAGAGAAGAAGAGTATAACTTAGAAGCAACTGGAGTTGATTTTGAAAATGTAAGTGTAACGCACCAGCCATTGATGTGTCAGCAATGTGGTCATGCCCCTTGCGAAACGGTTTGCCCTGTATTGGCAACGGTTCATAGTAGCGAAGGTTTGAACCACATGGCTTATAACCGTTGTGTAGGAACTCGTTATTGCGCAAACAACTGTCCTTATAAAGTTCGTCGTTTCAATTGGTTCAAATACCGTGATAACTCACAATTTGATTTCAACTTCAACAATGATTTAGGACGTATGGTTATCAACCCAGATGTAACAGTTCGTTCACGTGGGGTAATGGAAAAATGTTCATTCTGTGTACAACGTATCCAAGCTGGTAAGTTAAAAGCTAAATTAGAAAATAGAATCATTCAAGATGGTGATATCAAAACTGCTTGTCAGCAAAGTTGCCCAGCAGATGCTATTATCTTCGGAGATATCAATGATGAGAAGAGTGAAGTAAGGAAGTATTTCCAAAACGATCGCGCATATTTCTTATTAGAAGAGTATAATGTTCAGCCATCAGTAGCTTACATGACTAAGGTAAGAAATGTAGATGAATTATTGAACGCACCTGATGCACATGGTGGTAAGAAGCATGAAGCACCAAAAGCCGGAAAAGAAGTTGAACATCATTCATAAATTGTAAAAACAAGTAGTAACACATGTCATACGAATCGCCAATTAGAGATCAGTTAGTTACCGGTGGAAAAACCTACCGTGATGTAACGAGGGAAATCACTCGTCCCTTAGAAAGTGCACCTTCCAAAGGATGGTGGTTTGGCTTTAGCCTCTCAACAATCGTTTTAATGGTTTGGATTTATGCAACCGGGTATTCAATGGTTGTAGGATTAGGAGCCTGGGGATTGAATAAAACCGTAGGTTGGGCTTTTGACATTACCAACTTCGTATTTTGGGTTGGTATTGGTCACGCTGGTACCCTAATTTCCGCGGTATTGTTATTGTTCCGTCAAAAATGGAGAATGTCTATTAACCGTTCAGCAGAAGCAATGACCATCTTTGCGGTAATTTGTGCGGCCTCATTTATTCTTTCACACATGGGTCGACCATGGGTTGCCTATTGGCCTATACCCTTGCCAAATGCTTTTGGTACATTGTGGGTTAACTTTAATTCGCCATTGGTATGGGACGTATTTGCGATTTCAACATATTTCTCGGTTTCATTGGTATTTTGGTATATCGGTTTGATCCCAGACATTGCAACAGTAAGAGATAGAGCTACCACAGCAGGCCGTAAGTTTTGGTATAGTTTCTTTGCTATGGGTTGGACAGGATCTGCCCGTACTTGGCATAGGTATGAGGTAATCAGTTTAATTTTAGCTGGTATCTCTACACCACTTGTACTTTCGGTTCACTCAATTGTATCTATGGACTTTGCAACATCATTGGTACCAGGATGGCATACAACTATCTTCCCTCCTTATTTTGTGGCTGGTGCAATTTTCTCTGGATTTGGAATGGTATTAACTCTTTTAATCATTGCCAGAGAGGTAATGAATTACAAGGATTATATTACAGAAGAGCATTTGGATGCCATGGCTAAAATTATTTTGGTAACTGGTACCATGGTTGGTATGGCATACATCACTGAATTTTTCGTAGCAGCTTATTCTGGTGTGGAGTATGAGCAATATGCGTTCTTAAATAGGGCTTTTGGACCATACTGGTGGGCATATTGGACAATGATGAGTTGTAATTTAATTGCACCTCAGGTGTTTTGGTTCAGAAAGCTAAGAACTAACCCTACCTTTTTGTTTATCATGTCTATTATTGTAAATATTGGAATGTGGTTTGAGCGTTTTGTAATTATTGTAACTTCATTACATAGAGATTTCTTGCCGTCATCATGGGCAATGTATGCACCATCAATTGTTGAGGTAAGTATCTTAATTGGTTCATTTGGGTTATTCTTCTTCTTATTCTTCTTATTTATTAAATTCTTACCTTCAATTAATATGGCTGAGGTGAAAAGTATCATACCAACGCATGCACATGCAGATCATGGTCATTCACCTGCTAATCATGCTCACGAAGTAATTGAGAAAGGAGCTGTTCATGGAAACTAGTAAAAAATTAGTATTGGGTATCTACGATAATCCTGATAAAACATATTCGGTAACTAAAAAGCTTATCAGCAATGGTTTCAGTGTGTATGATGTTTATTCACCATTTGCTATCCATGGACTTGATAGGGTAATGGGCATTAAACGTTCGCGTTTAACGGTTGCAGCCTTTATTTTTGCTATGATAGGTTTGAGCACAGCGGTAATTTTTCAGGTATATGTAAGTTATTTCGACTGGCAGGTGAATGTAGGTGGTAAGCCATCATTGCATATTCCAACTTATATTCCAATTACGTTTGAATTGAGTATATTGTTTACTGCATTTGGAATGGTTTCATGCTTTTTTATAGTAAATAAAATGTTCTTTGGCAAAAACGCTGATATCATGGATATCAGAGTAACTGATGATTTATTTGTTGTTGCTGTTGATGTAAAGAAAAGTAAAGCAGATATGGGTTCTCTAAATCAATTATTAATGGATGGTGGAGCCATCGAAGTGAGAGAAAGGATTAAAGAATTATGAGATTGAAATTAGTTTATACAGCATTCATGATTGGTTCAGCGCTTACTTTTTTAAGTAGCTGCAGTTCTGGGGGTGATAATCCTGGTTATGAGTATGCACCTAATATGTATGTATCGTTCGGGTATGAGCCATTATCACAAGAAGCAGACAAGCCAAATACCATTAATCCAAATGGCATGAACATGCGCTTACCTGCTGCCCATACAATAGCAAGAGGTCAAATGGATTTTGCCAAATATGAATATTCAGTGAGCAATGCTTCTTATGAGGCTTCTGCTAGTTTGAAATCACCCATTGCAGCTACACCTGCCGTTATTGCTGAAGGTAATACGCTTTACAATATTAATTGTACTCCTTGCCATGGCGATAAAGGCTTAGGAGACGGAACAATTGTTGCAGCAGGTAAATTCCCTCCCCCACCTTCTTACGATTCGGATCGTATCAAAACTACACCTGATGGAAAGATGTTTTATTCTATCCGTTATGGAAAAAATTTGATGGGTGCATACGGAACAACCTTAACTCCAGAGCAAATTTGGAAAGTTATACATTATATCCGCACAGTAAGTGGGCCATACAAAGGTGCTGCTACAGCTAGTAACACTACTAATTAATCATTAACCGAAGACATATTTACAATGGAACACGCAGAAGTTCATATCAGAGAAGAAAAATACCAAATCACCGAAGGCAACAAAAAGTGGGCTTTTGGATTAATGATTGTGGGTTTGATTTTGGCAGCTATTGGCTATTTTACCTACCATCCACATATTGAAGGTTTATCAGAAAATGATTTGCACCATTTGGTTCAAAAACGTTTATGGAGTAACTTATTAGTAAATGGATATTTCTTTTTTATCGTTTCGGTTTGTGCAATTGCCTTTATTGGAATTATGCAAGTTGCCAATGCAGGTTGGTACGTTGCCATTAGAAGAATTCCTGAAGCAATGAGTGAGTACACTTTAATAGGTGGACCAATTTTGCTTGTTATTAGTTTCTTTGGATTACCAGTTTTATACCATTGGGCACATGATGGGGTTATGATAGAAGGTACCAGTAATTTTGATGAATTGTTGGCTAGTAAAAGTTGGTACTTGAACAAACCTTTTTTCTATATTAGAATGATATTGTTTATGGGATTCTGGACTTATTGCGCGCATTTGTTCCGCAAAAATTCTAGGAATGAAGATCAAATTGGTGGCTTAACTAACTATCAAAAGAACTATAATTTGTCGACTGCCTTCATGGTAATCTTTGCTTTCACATTCTCAATGTTTACATGGGATCAAATGATGAGCATTGATGCACATTGGTATTCAACAATTTTTTCAGTTTATAATTTTGCAACTGGTTGGGTAAGTGCGTTAACTATCATTTATTTATTTACTCACTACTTAAGAGGTAAAAACTATTTAAATATAGCCTCAGATGAGCACCAACATGATTTAGGTAAATTTATGTTTGCCTTCTCTGTGTTTTGGACATACATGTGGGTTGCACAATTTTTATTAATTTGGTATGCAAATATTCCTGAGGAAGTAGTTTATTACAAAGAGCGTTTATTTGGTTCATACAAATTCTATTTCTACTTTGTTGTGTTAATTAACTTTTTGATCCCATTCTTTTTCTTCATGGGAAGAAATGCAAAACGTAGTAGAGCAAATGGTTTCTTTGTTGGTTCTGCCATACTTATTGGTCACTGGATGGATGTGTATTTAATGGTAATGCCAGCTTCTATGAATTTGGCAACAGATCCTTCAGATGCGCACCCAGCAGGTGTTATTAAGGTAGCAGCTCAAGGTTTTGGTGCAATGGAAATTGGTTTCTTATGTATGTTCGCTGGTTTATTCTTGTGGATGACATTGAAAGCATTAACCAAAGCAAATTTGTATCCTACAAAGCATCCATATTTAATGGAGAGTGCTTTGCATGATGTTGGCGTTTAGCCCTTCGACAAGCTCAGGGTGACG